>WNFJ01561684.1_pt1 | contig 53031 bp, 35 predicted proteins | sample 5400461 | NCBI WGS metagenome assembly WNFJ01 (sample SAMN13153349, study PRJNA577476) | soil metagenome | isolation source: 115 cm saprolite on Douglas fir-dominated hillslope | place: USA:California | collected 2013-09-17
GACGAAGATCCGCCGTTCGTGGCTGGTTCTTTCGAGAACGGTTACGACGAATCGCTTGCGACGATCAAAGGCCGGTTCTGGTACGTTGGGTTGAAGAAGCGATTCTAAAACAGAACAGGATAATTCACAGCGGCCGGGCTCCTCATGGGCCCGGCCGTTTTGCTTTCACCTTTCTCTTGTCATGTCGAGCGAAAGTCTTGCCCTGAGCGAAGTCGAATGGCTCGAAACATCTCTCGATGTCGTCACCAGTCCGATTTGTTGGATTCCGAGTAAAACCATCGAGTCTATCGACGGAGGTTAACGATTGCGATTCGCTCGTGAATCAAGAAACGAAGTTCGTGTCCATCATTTGAGTAGCGATTAAGAATGATCTAGCGATTGATTTTCGCATAGATTTGAGGCAAACTTGGCTCCGCTAAAAGGCATGCAGTTTGTCCCCGGGTTATCATCAGCAGAAACTGTCCCGGCTGCGCCCGCTCCGGCAGCCGCCGGACGGAAATCTAATTTGTGGATTCTGGACAGCTGGCGTGACTTGATTCTTTACGTCTGTACGCCGCTGTTGCTGGTGCCCATCTTCATCGGGGCCCAGGGACTCTGGGCCGCCGAAGACATTTATCTTTTTGTCGCTGCGTTCGGCGCGATGGGGCACCACTTGCCGGGGATGATTCGCGCCTACGGCGACCGCGCGTTATTTGAGCGTTTCCGATGGCGATTTATTTGCGCGCCGATTTTCCTCATAGTGGTTTGCGCGGCGTTTTCTCTGTGGGACCTCAAGGGCATCGTGCTCGTCGCGTTTGTGTGGGGCGTTTGGCATGGAATGATGCAAACGTACGGGTTCTGCCGCATCTACGACGCGAAGGTCGGTTCCTTCGCCCAGCTAACGCGCCGTCTTGATTTCGCACTGTGCGGAATCTGGTTTGCGACCGCTGTGCTTCTTTCGCCCCAGCGGATGACCGACACTCTGGAAAGTTATTACTCGGCCGGCGGACCTTTTATTCCGCCGGCTCTTCTTCGGGCAGCACAGCAAGGATTACTGACTGTGGCTTTGGTCATTTCCGGTGTATTCCTGGTGAATTTCGTCTGGATGTGGATGCAAGGGAAGCGACCCAGTCCGGTAAAGCTCGTGCTTCTTGTCACGAGTATTTGCTTTTGGTGGTACTGCAACAACATCGTAGCCAGCGTTCTCGTCGGTATCGCGTTATTCGAAGTTTTCCACGATGTACAGTACCTCTCCCTGGTTTGGATTTACAATCGTAAACGAGTCGAGAGCGACAGGTCGATCGGTGGGTTTATGCGTTTCGTGTTCCGCCGCAGCGGCGCGCTGGTCGGCGTTTATGTAGGCTTGGTGCTCGCCTACGGTGGTCTGAGTTTGTCCAAGTCCTATGTGGGCATCGACGCCGTTAAACGTATTCTAACGGGCGTAGTGACCGCATCGGCGTTGCTCCATTTTTATTACGACGGCTTCATTTGGAAGGTTCGCGAGAAATCCACCCGACAATCTCTCGGCATCACCGGGGGCACTGCCAATGTTTCAACAAGTGCTTTTCTTCCGAGTTGGGCATTGCACGGCGCGAAATGGGTAGCGGTCTTTGTCATACCTCTTACAGCGCTTTGGTTCACGGAGGTGCACTCTGCCCAAGGCAAGCTCGAGCGTCTGGGCGCGATCGTTGCTGATCTTCCGTCCAGTGTGCGCGCGCATTTCAATTACGCGACGGCTTTGCAAGAGGCCGGACGAACCGACGAAGCAGCCGGACATTTTTCCGCAGCGCTACGTTTGAATCCCGGCTCGGCGAAGGGCCACGTTAATCTGGCCGGGCTGTTAATCGAGAAAGGAAGACTGGACGACGCGCAAAGCCATTTCGAACAAGCGTTGCGCATCGAGCCCAATAATGCCGAGTATCACTCAGGTTATGCTTATCTTCTGGAACAACTTGGCCACGACGACCAGGCGGCCGCCGAATGCGAAGCGTCCATTCGACTGGCTCCCAAGTCCGCTCAAGCGCACTACAGCTATGGCGCGTTCCTGGAAAAACACGGCAAAATCGAACAAGCAATTGCGCATTATCGCCAGTCCCTGCAGCTCGATCCCCGTTTGGTCGATGCTCATATTGACCTCGGAAGTTTAATTTTTGAGAAGGGAGATCTTGTCGAAGCAAAAGACCATTTTCAGAAGGCTTCCAACCTCGACCCGAAACTTGCTCAACCACACAACGACTTGGGTAAGGTTTTCATGCGCGAAGGCGAGACCACTCAGGCGATCACGCAATTCCAAGAGGCGTTGCGTCTCCATCCTAATTTTCCCGAGGCCGAGGAAAACCTGCGCATCGCCAAACAGAGTGAAACCACAAGTGGACACGAATAATACGCGAATTTTCTTCGCCGTATTTGCGTTCATTAGTGTTCATTAGTGGTTAGATTTTTTGAGCGGCGAGATTGGCTTTGGGGATTTCTCCTAATCGCATTCGTTTTCATCGCGTACGCGCCGGTCTTCGGTGCTGGTTTTGTTTGGGACGATGAATCGCACCTGACCCAGAATCCATGCATAATTGGCCCCCTCGGGCTGAAGGAAATCTGGACCACCACGCGGGCTGTTTATTATCCGCTTGTGCTGACGACCTTCTGGGCGGTCCACAAGTTGGTTGGTTTAAATCCGCTGCCATATCACCTCCTCAATGTGTTGATGCATGCGGCATCGGCGGTGTTGCTTTGGCGTGTCCTTCGACAACTCGGAGTCAATGGCGCATGGTTAGGTGCGGCGCTCTGGGCGCTGCATCCAGTAATGGTGCAATCAGTCGCCTGGGTCACTGAGCTAAAGAACACCCAGTCTTGCCTGTTCTATCTCTTGTCGATCGTTTTCTTCTTGAGTTGGGAGGAGCAAGCGCGGGTCACGCGAGCAGTCCGGATAAAGAGCATGTTGATGTTTGCTCTGTCGCTAACGTGCTTCGTTCTGGCAACATTAAGCAAGCCCTCAGTGGTCATGTTGCCGGTCGTGCTCGCTCTCTGTATCTGGTGGCGGCGAGGAACGATCAGATGGAAAGATGCGATGCCGCTCGTTCCATTCTTGCTCATTTCAGCGCTTGCGAGCGCCTGGACAATTTGGGAACAGAAATTTCACGCAAGCGCAGTTGGTCCGGAGTGGGCACAGACCTGGCCGGAGCGTCTGATCATCGCAGGACGAGCGATTTGGTTTTACCTGGCCAAACTTGTCTGGCCTCATCCGCTCATTTTCATTTATCCGAGGTGGGAGATTTATTCATGGCAATGGATGGCCTACCTGCCGTTGCTGGCAGCAACGGTTGGTTTGATCGTGTTGTGGTCGCTGCCAGGAAAAACTGGCCGCGCTTTGTCCTTTGCCGCCTCGTACTATGTCGTCTCGCTGTTTCCGGTGCTCGGCTTTTTTAGTGTCTATTTCTTTCGTTACTCGTTTGTAAGCGATCACTTCCAATATCTCGCGAGCATGGGTCCGCTTGCGCTAGCTGGCGCTACCATCAGCGAAAGCTTTCGCCCGTTTACTGTAGCAGCGTCGCCGGGTCGACGTACGCTATTTCTGCGCCTGGGACTCTGCAGTATCCTGTCGTTTTTGCTTACGACAACGTGGCAGCAAACTACCGTTTACCACGACCTCATAACTTTGTACACGAGAACTCTCGCAAAGAATCCCGCTTGTTGGATGGCGCATTACAACCTTGGAATTGCTCTTCACGATTATGGCGAAACTGATCAGGCAATAACTCATTATCGCCAGGCGATCGAGTTACGACCAGGTTATGCGGAGGCGCACTATAACCTTGGTCGTCTCTTAGCCGAGAAAGGTGAATTTAACGAGGCCATCAACCATTACGAAGCAACGCTAAACAGTAATCCGTCCGATGCTGAAGCGCACAACAATCTTGGCGCTACATTGTTTCAAGCAGGGCGTGTCGATGATGCGATCGCGCATTATCAAGAGGCACTGGCCGTTCGACCGGATTTCGCGGATGCGTCATGCAATTTGGCGGATGCGCTTCTTTCCAAAGGCGACATGGACGGCGCAATCACTTATTACTCCACGTGCGTCGCCGTGTTGCCCAATCATGCCAACGCTCAATACAACCTCGCGAGTGTGCTTCTTCGCAAAGGGCAGATCGACGAGGCTATTATGCATTACGAAAAAGCTTTGGTGTTGGTTCCGGAGAACTCGGATGCACATGTAAACCTTGGCAGCGCGCTTTTGGCGAAAGGCCGCATTGTCGACGCGATCGGGCAATACAAGGAGGCGCTTCAGCTCGCACCGGAAAATCTTGCCGCGAAAAGTAACTTGGCATGGCTGCTCGCGACTTCGTCGGACCCGTCGCTTAGAAACGGGCCTGAAGCGGTTCTTCTAGCTGAACAGGCCAGTCGCTCATCGGGTGGGAAGAGGCCACTTGCTCTGCGGATTCTCGCTGCTGCTTATGCAGAAGCTGGCCGCTTTTCGGAAGCTAGGGTGACAGCCCATGAAGCGTTGCAAGCGGCCGATGACCAGGGAAACGTCGCATTAAGCGATTTCCTTCGAAAAGAGATCGCTCTTTATGAATCGGGGCAGCCTTATCACAAACAAGCTAGGTAGCTAATCAACATCCTTGCTTTCACGCGGGATCGAATCGCTGATGCAAGTAGCTCTTTGCCAGGCGATCTAATCCGCGGACTTCATTGCGCGGAGGGGAACATGCGCGCGATAAAGCCCCACATCCTCGTCAAGAACATGTGCCAATCCGGCTTTGCCTTGCATGGTAGCTGTCATTATCGCTTGTTTTGTGGTCGTTATTGCCTCTGAGAACCGGCCGCTCTCTGCGTAAGCAGCTGCAAGTGTCCGGAGAAACTTGGGATCTTTACCACCTGAAAGCTCTACTGCTTGCTCAGCGAACTCTACCGCTTTGATGCCATCACGGATCGACGCATCGGGAGCAGTCGCCAATACCCAGTCAATGTTGATACGAGAATGGGGATCTTCGGGAGCTAAAACTATCGCTTTTTCGTAATGGGCGACCGCCTGCTCGACCAAACCTCGCCGCAAAAAAGCGTTGCCAAGGCAGGTATAGGCATCCGCATCATTGGGTCGTAATTGGAGTGTTTTCTCCCAATCCGCCATTGCTTCGTCGATGCGGCCTTCTCCAAAAAGAATGTTCCCGCGATTATAATAGGCATCTGCATAATTCGGTTGCAATTGTATCGCCTCCTCGTAGTGAACCATCGCTTCTTCGGGTTGTCCTTTTCGGCCCAGGGCGTCGGCGAGGTTCACTTGCACAAAAGCTGAACCGACGCTGTAATGCGGATTCAGCTTACCGGACCTAATCCTTGATGCCGTCTCGAAGTGCGAGATCGCTTTGTCGAGTTCACCACGATCGACGCATAGGTAACCAAGATTATTGTGGGCAACGTCATTATCAGGAGTGACGGCAAGAGCATGGGTCCAAAGAGTCTCGCTGTTGCGCCAGTAGGAAGTCTGAATGAATGCCGTCCACGTCAGGCCGACGACGATTATTACCGCGGCTGGCGCAGCAATCCTTGATCTTAGCTTGGCTGCCGCTGTCACATCAGTAACGAGCCAAACTGCGAGCACAAACAGACCGATATGAGGGAGGTAGGTATAGCGATCAGCGTGGCCTTGTTCTCCAACCTGCATGACGCCAATCACGGGTACGAGCATAACGACATACCAGAACCACCCAGTGAAGAGATACGGTCGTTCCCTTCGGAAAACCATTGCTGCGATAGTCATCGCCAGAAGCACTCCGATAGCGAGAACAATTTCCCAAATTGCCAGAGTATCGTTTGGATGAGGATAGAAAACGGCGAGGTGTGTCGGCCACAATGTTTTCCAGACGTAAATCACGTAAGCCGCGAAGGCGTTTTGCACGCGCCAGAGGAGCGGCAAAGGCGGGATCGCACCAGTAGCGCGTTGCTGCAGGATAAATGTGATGACACAAGAACCCGCGGAAAGGAGGAGCAAGGGAACCTTTTCCAGGACGAGGTCTCGTATTACCCGCCATTGACCACCGAATTTTGCGATTTTGGCTCTATCCTTTGTTGAAAAGAGTCGTTCAAAGCGACCTAGGGGCCAGTAATCCAGAAGGAGAAGAATAAGGGGTGCGCTGACCAGCATTGGCTTGGACATGAGCCCGGCTGCGAACAGGACAGCAACCGCCAGATAACGCGTTACAGATCGTGCGCGTGTATAACGAAGGTATGCATCCAGCATGAGTAAAAAGAAGACCGCGCTCAAAACGTCTTTTCGTTCGCTCACCCATGCCACCGATTCGACATGAAGTGGGTGAACCGCGAATAACGCTGCGACAGTGGCACTCTTCCACACTGCGCCTGTCATTTGCCGCAGCACCCGAAATAGCAAGAGAACCGCGATAATATGTAAGAGGACGTTTGTTGTGTGATGGCCCCCAGCCTTCAGACCGTATAGCTGGCAATCCAGCATGTGCGAAATAGTTGTCAGTGGGTGCCAATTACGTGCGTGTGGGCTGGTAAAGGCAAGCGCTAGCCCTTTTACTGTCAATCCGGCCTGAATCGCCGGTGCATTATAGACGTACAAGTCGTCGTCGAAATTAACGAACTCGTAACGGACTGTTTGGCCGAATACGGCCACGCTGATTGCGACAAGAAACAGGTATACAGCGATCGTTACGCCACGGCTGGGAACGGCTCTTCGTAATCCGCTGTGGCGCTCGCCCAACTTCCGTTTCCTGTTATTCACTATTGGGTGACGAACTGCCATTTGCCAGGCTAGGATCGCGCAGTGGGGTGCCAGCTTGATAAAGAGTGATGTTACTCTGAAGCTCGGCGGCCAACCCGGGATTACCCTGGCTATTTGCTAAATCGGCGCCGCGCTGCGCAGTTTCGATTGCCTGTGAAAACCGCCCATTCTCTGCATATGCGGCTGCTAGCACCCGAAAAACCATTGGGATCTTGCCGCCCGACAGACGCAGCGCTTTCTCTGCCAGTTCAACTGCACGTCGCCCATCTCGGATTGAGTCGTCGGGGCAGGTTGCAAACACCCATGCAAGATTACTCGCAGCATTTCCGTTTTCCGGCTCGATCGCCAGCGCGTCCTGCCACTGCTCAATTGCTTCCCGTATTCGCCCTTGCTGGATAAGCGCTGTTCCGAGGATGTTGCGCGCCTCTACGTTCTTTGGTTCTATCTCCAAAAATTTACGATAGTGAACCATCGCTTCTGCTATGCGGCCCTTTTGAAGGAGGGCCTTTGCGAGATTGTTATGAGCCGGGCCATTTTCGGGGCGGAGATCGATCGCTGCTTGTAACCTGGAAATGGCGTCGTCCAGCTGACCCTTTTGCAAAAAAATTATACCGAGGTTGTTTTCGGCAACATCGTTATGTCTGGTCACAGCGAGCGCATGGGTGAACAACGTTTCACTATCGCGCCAATAAGATGCTTGGATCCAGGCGCAGCAGCTTAACGCGCCAATCACGAGTAGCGCAGTAGCGCCCACAAATATATGTCGGCGGCGCCACGAAGCAGTTAAATCGGCAACAGCCCACGTACCAGCGATGTAAAGGCCGATCTGTGGCAGATACGTGTATCGATCGGCATGTCCCTGCCACCCCACTTGCACCAATCCGATCACTGGAACAAGCATCCCAAGATACCAGAACCACCCGGTAATGAAATACGGCGCTTTCTTTCGCAAAATAACCGCCGCCATCGTAACGCCAATGAAAACGGCCAGGGCCAGGCTAATTCCCCAAGGTGCCAACCGATTTTCAGGGTGAGGGTAGAATACCGCCAGGTTTACTGGCCAAAACATCTGCAGCACGTAAATGAGGTAGGTCACCAGAGCATTGTTAACTCGTGCCAACATTGGCAATTGCTCAGTCCAACCGAGTGCTCCTCGTTGCGCCAGAAATGTGACAACGCTTGAAACTGCAGAAAGTGCGATAAGTGGGATTTTTTCCAAGAGCAGGCTTAACAGCTGACGTCCGGCGTCCGAGCGCTGATCTGTAATTCTTCTGAGCGGCCAGTAATCCAGAAGTAGCAGCGCGAACGGCAGCGTCACCAGCATCGGCTTCGACATCAAACCAAGCGCAAACACAAATACCACCATCAAATAGCGCCAGATCGACGGTGCGCGTGCATAATGGACATACGCGAGCAGAGTTAGCATGAAGAAAACGCCGCTGAGCACATCCTTGCGCTCCGCCACCCAGGCGACCGACTCCACATGCAAAGGGTGAATGGCGAACACAGCTGCCACAAATGCGCTCCGCCAAAGCGCCCCAGTCATTTGTTGGAGGACGAGAAAGAGCAAAACCACGGCAACTGTATGAAAAAGCACATTGCTAAAGTGATGCCATCCCGCGTTTAACCCGTACAACTGGCAATCCAGCATGTGGGTGATCGTCGTAAGCGGATGCCAGTTCTCAGCATGAATGTGGCTGAATGCCCAGGCAACACCTGCGATGTTAAGGCCGCTCGTTATCCTGGTATTTTGATAAACATAACGCGGATCATCATAGTTCACGAAGTCGTGCCTGAGCGTTTGGCCAAAAACTGCCCAAGTCAGCGATGCGAGAACGATGCAAACGCCGAGAGTAAGCCAACGGCGCCTGGCCCTATGAGGAGCTATCGATTGAGCTCTGACCCTGTGCATGCTTCTCCGCGAATTAGAGCACAACTACAGTGACGAAATCCGAATGACAAAATCCGGATTAATGACGAATGAAGAAGCTCGAAGCATGGCTCCCCCATCCCAGCTTCGGACATTCTTTCGTCATTCGACATTCGTGCTCTTTGCGACTTCTCTAAGATTTCCTCTCATAGATCAAAATGTAATCACCAAGCTGTTGTACTTTTTGCGGAACATCCCCAAAAAAGTAATCGGTTCGATCTGCAGAAATGATATTTACCAAGGCGACGACGCTGTAGTTCTGATTGAGATACTCGTTTGCCCAAGTAAAAATCAGTTGCTCGGATTCGGGGCGCCGGTTCCAGGATGCACCCATCGCTACAGAAACGAGGTACCGTGGGCGAGCAAGCTCGATCTCGCGGATCATTTCTTCCGCCATCCGGCGAGCGTAGCTCTGTGCCTCCATTAACCCGTAAGTATAGATATAACCCGTGGCAGAGTGTCGCCTTGAATAAAAATAAATCTGAGGCTCGGAGCCGAGGACCGCAATCGTATCGCTTGGGCTGGAGTGGTCCCGCACATATTCTGCAATCCTAACAGACTCTGGAAAGGGATTCGACCCGTAGCTTATTCGAGACGCTTCAGGTGGAGAAACTTCAAAGTAGAACTCTCTTGCGGCAAGAATCGGCTGGCTTAACGCGACGCAAAACAAAAGAAGCGGCAGAAACCGAACTAGGCTGCTGCGGCCGGCTACAAGGTCCGACAACGTGCTGATTGTAACCCCCGCAAGCAGCGAAACCGTCGGAAGAATGAAGATAAAATAGTGTTCTCGAAAATAAAATCCCGCCGAAAGGGCTAGAAGGGAAACTGCTAGCAGGCCGAGGAGAAAAACTGCGCCGCCCCGCGCTCGCTTGTTCCAAAGTCCGGCGACCACGCCGAGTCCACCCAGCGTCCACAGCGTCCACCCAGAGCCAATGACTCCGCCAGCCATCACTGCAAATATCCGGGGAGCTGCACCAAGAGGAATCTGGGCGCCATATTGGGCCGCATAGTTGATTGTCCAAAACCAGAACTTCTCGAACACGCCCATACGCCACAAAATCAGACAAGTAAGCCCGAAGGGAACAATCGCGCCAGCGCCAAAGATCGAAATATGCAACGTGATTTTCTTTAGCGTGGAGTGGCGATGAATATCATTGCAGAGGAGAAAGACGGCTCCGAAGAGAATGAAAAGCACTGCAGGTTGCTTCATCAAAAGACCAATGCCAAACAGCAGACCGCTGGCAAAGAGTCGCCCGAAGCCCCGTCGATCGGATTCATTTAGGAGGAGTAGCAGCGTTCCACCGAGAACCGGCAGCATCACAAATTGCGTAGCGTGCGCGGCCAAACCCAATACTGATGGACTCAGAGAAAGAACCGCATATGTGGTCGCAGCGGCAACGCCTCCCGTTAGGCTGAACAGTCGCTGGCCAAGGAAAAAGATCAGGATGATGGTCGCACCGTTTATCAGCAGTAAACCTAGATGAATTCCGGCGATGGTTTGTCCGAAGATTGCCATGATCGCGGCATAAGCCGCGTAAGTTCCCGGAAACTTCATGTTATAGGCGAGCTTATATGGAGGGATGCCTTGCAGCATTAGTTGGCCGGAATAAGCGTATTCGCCTTCGTCGCGCTCAAGTGGAATGCCGAGAAGTCGAATCCGGATTGCGACGACGAGGCCAAAAATGATTACGGCGAGCACGCACCAGCCAAAATGCAATGCTTTGCGGTTGATATCGATCTTATGCGTCATGAAAAGTTGTTTTTCCAATGAAACGGGCCGGCTTGCAACTCAGGGATTTCCATTGCACTGCGTGTTTTCGAAATGGCGCTTAATATAGCAATCCCGCGCAAGATTTCTGAACTCGTCTTTTCTCGGCGCACTCGCGCCTGGGTTTTTGGCCTGCTTCTGGCGGCCATCACGATCTTTGCGTATCGACCTGCATGGAATGGCGGGTTCCTGTGGGACGATGATGATTACATCATAAAGAACGACCTGCTGACTGCATCCGATGGTTTACAGCGGATTTGGTTTTCGTTGGATTCGCCTTCTCAGTATTTCCCGCTGGTTTATACCACCTTTCGCATCGAGCGCGCGCTTTGGGATCTAAATCCTTCCGGCTACCATTGGGTTAACCTTCTGCTTCACGTTGCGAACGCACTGCTGGTGTGGCGGCTGCTTGCGCGTCTGAACGTGCCGGGCGCGTGGCTCGCCGGAGCGATTTTTGCTCTACATCCAGTACAGGTGGAATCCGTTGCGTGGATCACCGAACGCAAGAATGTGCTCATGGGCTTTTTCTTTCTCCTGACGCTCCTTGCGTGGACAGCGTTTATTGACGAGCGGACGAAGCGGCCGTGGCGTTTTTATGCGCTGGCCGTCGTCCTTTACGCAGTGGCGCTTTCAGCCAAAAGCACCGCCTGTACTTTGCCAGCCGCGTTGCTCCTGATTCTCTGGTTGCAGAAGACACCGATTATCAGACAGCGTCTGATCCAGATCCTACCCTTTGTTGTCCTGAGCATCGGTATGGGTTTGCTAGCAATCTGGTGGGAACGCTACCATCAGGGTACAACCAGAACGATCTTTCCGTTTCTAAGTCCGATAGAGCGAATTCTCGTGGCGAGCCGTGCTGTCTGGTTCTATCTGAGCAAACTGATCTGGCCGTCCAATCTGACTTTCATTTATCCAAAATGGAACATCTCAGCGGCACACCTGCTGGATTACACATGGTTGCTGGCGGGGATCGTGTTGTGCGTGGCTATCTACTTCCTGAGGCGATATTTCGGCCGCAGTGTCGAGGTCGCAGCCGCATTTTTCGTCGCAACGCTTAGCCCCGTCCTTGGCTTCATCATGCTTTTCACATTTCGATATACGTTTGTGGCGGACCATTATCAGTATCTGGCGTGTATCGGGCCAATCGCGCTGGTTTCGGCAGGCATAGCTAGTCTGGCCGACATGTTAAAGCAGCATCGCGCCCTGATCTTGAGCGTGGCGTTATTTGCAGTTGCAAGTCTTGGGGCTTTGACATGGCGGCAAGCCGCAATGTATGGAGATATTGAAACCCTTTGGCGCACTACACTGGCAAGAAATCCGGAATGCTGGATGGCTCACACCAACTTAGGCATCGTTCTTCTCCAGAAAGGCGAGTTAAGTGACGGAATTGCGCATTATCGGGCGGCCCTGCAAATGCAGCCGGATTCCTGGGACGCCGAGTACAATCTCGGCACGGCTCTTGTAGCCAAAGGCGAAGTGGACGAAGCGATCGTCCATTGCGAGAGAGCCGTGGCCATGCAACCAAACGATCCAGATGGTCAGGTCTCTTTGGGCGATGCTCTCCTTCAGAAACAACGACTCGACGAAGCGATCGTTCATTACCAAAAGGCAATGGCACTACGGCCTGACTACTTTCTCGCCAATTACGGTCTTGCTCGTGCGTTCCTTGAGAAAGGTGAACTCGATACTGCCATCCAGCATTGTCGCGCTGCCCTGTTCATCCGGCCAGACGATGCAGATTGTCACACGGTTCTGGCTGTTGCTCTCGATCAAAAAGGCGAAACGGCCGAAGCGATTCACCATTACGAAAAAGCCGTGCAGATTTCCCCAAAGTCCATTTCTGCTATAACTAATCTGGCATGGCTGCTGGCCACCAGTCCCAACGACTCTCTACGAGACGGTAACAAGGCGGTTAAGCTTGCTGGCGAAGCTAATCAGCTGTTGGGAGGCACGAACCCCGTTGTGCTGCGTACATTGGCAGCAGGCTATGCGGAGACTGGACAATTCGCGAAAGCAATTGAAAGCGCGCAGGCTGCCATACGGCTGGCGCGGCTCTCTGGCGACAACTCATTAGCGGCGGACGTAGGAGAGCAGCTAGGTTTTTATCGACTCGGTGCGCCGTACCGCGAGACGCGAAGGTAGGAGCGCATTGGCGTGTACAGGCGTCACTCGGCGCCAGATTGCTCATCAAAGCTCGTCGCGCAGAGTCTTGAAAACAACTGTGCTTTCTACTACTCCTTGCAACGCGTCAGTGCCCGGGCCGCTGCCGAATGCGACGACGTCCTCAACCGTGACCAGCGCGGATTTCGTATAGAACGCCGCCGGCTCCGGCTGTTCCGATTGCTGCGTATCGGCTGTGTCTTTGCCAGGTATTTTTGCCGGGCCATACGACTTGCTGCCATGGGGACCGGTTGCCCAAGTGATCCAAGGCTGGCCGGCTGAATTAAATCCCAGCAATGCAATGCCACTATCTTTACGAAAAGGAAAACCATTCAAGCTTAGTCCACCGATTGCCACATCACCGCAGACTACGATTGTCGATCTTGATCCTCCATAGCTTCGAGCAATGCCGACTGCTCGGTCTAGTTCGACTGTTTGGTTGAGGGTCCTTTCTCCGTTGTTTTCCTGCGCTGCTTTGCGCATCAGCCCTGCATCGACAACCAGTAAATAACCGCCGGGATTATATTGAAGCAGTTGGATGGCTCGCCGTACCATATCCGAAAGGCTCGGCTGGTGAGTTCTCTCTTCTACCTGGTTCGTGAATGCGAGATCTCCATCATTAAAAACACCAAAGAGTTTCGGCCGGCGCCACGCGGGAATTGTTTCCAGCTCTGCTCGTGTTCGAACGATATCGAATCCGTTGCCGCGAAGTTCGAGCAACAGGTCGCGATTGTCTTGCCTCTCTCCACCTTTCGTGACCGAAAGAAATTGCGCCGCGCCGCCACCCATTGCGATGTCGATGTTCCCCCGATCCACGAACTCAGCTGCGATCTTCTCGAAATCGGTCGATTCGGTCGCGTGCGCGTAAAAAGCCGCGCTGGTCGGATCAGTAATCTTTGTATCCGTCACCAATCCTGTGGCTCGTCCCTGTTCGCGAGCGAGCTCAATGATGTTCTTAATAGGTTTGCCATCACTGTTGATAGCAAGAGCGCGATTGGTCACCCTTTCACCTGTCGCGATTGCGGTTGCGGCAGCTGCTTGATCGGGGGCGGCGAAATCCTTCGAATAATTCATCATCAAAGCTGCATAAGGCATCGAGTCCACGTTCAGGCGCGAGCCCGCGCCACCGGCGTAAGCACGAGTGGGGGCCAACCGAGCCGGCGACAGGCCTTCTCCAACAAACAAAATAATTCCAAAAGGCTTGCGGATGACCCAGTGTTGAAAATAAAGAACACCGAGACCGGCAAACGCGAGAAGGCACAAGAGCGCGAGCAACTGATTGCGCCATTTCACGAGGCCGATCTAGGCGTGCGTTTGTTCGGTTGTCAACGAAAGAACCGCTTGTCGGCCTTCGGATTCACCGGCAAAGTGCGCGACGTATGGCTGGTCCGGTGATGCTAATCATTCGCGACGGCTGGGGCATCAATCCTGGCGGTAGGGACAAGCGCAAAGAGAATGGAGACGCCACCCTCCTCGCGTCCACCCCCTTTCACGACAAGCTCTACCGGGATTATCCAGGTTCTAAATTGAGTGCCAGTGGCGTCGATGTCGGCTTGCCGGAAGGACAAATGGGTAACTCGGAAGTCGGCCATCTTAACCTGGGGGCAGGTAGAATCGTTTATCAAGATCTGACGCGAATTAACAAAGCGATCGAGGGCGAACTAACTCGTAACCAGGTTTTGCAAGAAACATTCGCAGCTGCGCGCGGTCATCGGCTTCACTTACAAGGGCTGGTTTCCGACGGCGGTGTGCACAGTCATTATTCGCACATGATCGCGCTTGCTAACGCCGCGCGTGAAGCAGGTGTAATGGAAATCTTCGTCCATGCCTTCACCGACGGACGGGACACTTCACCCACTGGCGGCGCTGGTTTTTTGAGAACATGCGAAAAGGAACTGGAGAAGAGCGGCGCCAGGATAGTCACGGTGATTGGCCGCTATTTCGCAATGGATCGTGACCGCCGTTGGGACCGCACGAAAGAAGCTTGGGATGCAATCGTTCTTGGTCGCGGTGAGTTTTGCAAATCGTCGCCTTCCGCGGCGGTTGAACGACAATACTCACTTGGCAAGACCGACGAGTTCATGCCGCCGCTGATTTTCTTCGAGCCGAACGAGCAGCGCGTGCGCGATGGCGACTCCGTTTTGTTTTTCAACTTTCGCGCTGATCGGGCGAGACAATTGTCGCAAGCGTTTTTGCTGAAAGATTTCGACGGCTTCGACCGCGAGGTGTGGCCGCAAGTCCATTTTGTCAGCCTCACGCAATACGACGTCCGCTTTCCTTCGCCGTTCATTTTTCCGCAGCAACAGCTTCGCAAGATCCTGGCTGAGGTGGTCAGCGCTGCAGGCAAATCGCAACTGCGCATCGCGGAGACGGAGAAATACGCGCACGTGACTTACTTTTTTAATGGCGGAATCGAGAAAGCGTTTCCGGGCGAAGATCGCAAACTGATTCCCTCACCAAAAGTTGCGACCTACGACTTGAAACCGGAGATGAGCGCGTTTGAGGTCACCGACGAAGTGCTCGCGCACATGGCGAATTACGATCTGATCATCCTCAACTTTGCCAATCCCGACATGGTCGGCCACACCGGCGTAGTTGAGGCGGGAATCAAAGCCGTTGAAACCGTGGACAAATGCATAGCGCGAATTATCCCAAAACTTCTCGAGCTTGACGGCAAAGGTCTCATCACCGCCGATCATGGAAATTGCGAGCAGATGCGCAACGCGGATGGCTCACCCAACACCGCGCATACCAGCAACCTGGTGCATTTCATTTACGTCGCCAGAGATGCAGCAAAGTTTCGCTGCGAAGATGGAATTCTGGCCGATGTCGCGCCGACTCTTCTATTTTTGCTCGGCCTGCCGCAGCCAAAAGAGATGACCGGGCACAACTTGCTCGTGCCCATTCAGTCGCCGGGATAGCGATCGCCGCTACAGAGCGATCGGCAATGTTCGGCCTCGGCCTTGTTCGATCCGATTTGCAGCTGTCGATTCAGTAATCGCGTTCCTGCAATGGCGATTCGCTGCAGAAGGCGAATTCGACCCTCGGTTGTCGCGTCGTGCCACAGTGGTTTGCGCATCAGTGTCAGGGCGCCGTTTGATTCCACAAGCGCGCCCCAGCCAATTGGGATTTCCGAATCGCGGAATAGCTCTTCAGGCAGAACGAGGAAGAACAAGTTCGCGCAGCGGTAGCGGATTAATTTGTCGAACTTGGTGCAATCGTAGAGGCGATTTTGAAGGGCACGCATGTCACACAAAAGCCGTGCGTAACCAAGGTGACCGATCGCTGCGAAGTTCTCTGAATCGAATTCAGGGAAGAGCGAATCGCCATTCCGCAGGCTCGGATAGTGCTCGCGTAGGCGCGCCTCCAGAATTTGGCGGCGCTCGCAGATCAACTCGAGACGCTGGAGCGCAGCTTCGCTATGACAATTATCTCGTCGCAAGTCGCAGAGCGCTTGTTTGCATTCGAAAATCGCTGTCGATCCGGTCTGTTTTCTCTGCCATCGATGCCCGGCCACGTCGGCACGGTACCGACAGTTTGGCAAAGTTACTTCCATTGCGCATGCGGAAAATCCTTTCGCCTGCGCCCACAGAAAGGCGAGCCGCTTTAGCCGGGAATGTCGCGCAGTTTCACCTCTGCTTGTTACTCCCGCAGCCATTTCGCGAGCTCGCGCGCCCAATAAGTGACGATGACATCCGCGCCGGCGCGCTTGAGCGCAGTCATGATCTCAAGCACGGCGGCGCGCTCATCGAGCACTCCTTTTTTCACAGCACTTTTGACCATCGCATACTCACCGCTGACGTGATAAACGGCAGTCGGTTTTCCAAAGCGCTCATGGACGCGCCATAAGATATCGAGATACGGCAAGGCAGGTTTTACCATCAGGATGTCCGCTCCTTCATCGATATCCAGAGCGACCTCACGCAGAGCTTCATTTGCGTTGGCGAAATCCATTTGGTACGAACGGCGATCGCCAAATTGCGGCGAGCTTTCGGCTGCCTCGCGGAATGGCCCGTAAAATGACGAAGCAAATTTGGCCGCATAACTGATAATCCCAGTTTGATCGAAGCCTCCGGCATCAAGTGCCTCGCGAATTGCGCCAATCCGGCCGTCCATCATGTCACTCGGCGCCACCATGTCGGCGCCTGCTGCCGCGTGAGAGAGCGCCGTTTTGACCAAAAGCTCGACGCTCTCGTCGTTGAGAACATGGAAATGGTCGCCGTCGATGCGTGTGACGCCGCAATGGCCGTGGCTCATGTATTCGCACAGGCAAACGTCGGTAATTGTGACCAAATCCGGACATTTTGGTTTAATGCCTCGCAAGGCTTCTTGAATGACTCCATTTTCTGAGTAGGCGCCGCTGGCCTGTTCGTCTTTGTGTTCTGGAATCCCGAAAAGGAGGATTGCTTGGAGCCCGAGATCTCGAGCGCGGCATGCTTCATCGGCAATCTGTTTTACGGGCAACTGAAAAACTCCCGGCATGCTGACGATGGGCCGACGTTCATCCAGTTTTTCGCTTACGAACAGCGGCAGAACAAAATCATGCACGCTCAATTGCGTCTCGCGGACAAGATTTCGCAAAGGTGGGGAACGCCGCAAGCGCCGCGGGCGATGCACCAATCTTCTCATGAGGCGAGGCTACGCGCGCGACGCAAGTGTCGCAAGCAAACGGCACTTGACGCTGGAAACCCTTCCATGTAGCGCGTGCATAACACAGCTGTCTTGTTTTGGCGTGTCTGGTTTCCACACGAATGACCGACTATTTGTTGATCGATATCAGTAACTCGTACGCAAAGTTTGCGTTTGCATCGAAAAGACGAGTCTTGGCTCCTGGTCGGATCAGTACTGGCGACCTCACAAGCGCCGTCGTCGGGAGATTTTTTAAAAAGCGAAAAGTGCGGAGGGTGGTCGTCTCGTCGGTAGTACCGGACAAAAACTCTGCGGTATCAAAAGCGGCAAACAAAAGGGCCAACGTGCTCTGGCTGGATTGGAAGCTGAATCTTGGGGTGGGAATTGATTATCCCAAGCCGCAGTCAATCGGCGCGGACCGACTGGCGAACGCTGCGGCAGTTGCGGAGCTTTATGGATTTCCCGCGATCGTGGTGGATTTCGGCACAGCGGTGACGTTCGACATCGTTTCCGATCGGCGCACCTACGTCGGCGGCGTGATTGCACCAGGACTCGAAGCGATGACTAACTTTCTTTACCAACGAACTGCGCTTCTGCCCAGGATTTCGTTGAAAGAGCCGCGACATGCGGTCGGTAAATCGACGATCGAGGCGATGCTTTCTGGCGCGGTATTCGGATTTCGTGGATTGGTTAAGGAAATCCTTGCCCGAATCAAGGCGGAGCAATTTCCGCGCAACAAGGCTTACATCGTAGCGACAGGCGGTTACGCGCGCCTCATCGCCGGATGCTTGCCGGAGATCAGTGTGATCGATCCCCATCTCACGTTGGAAGGTTTACGGATCGTGGCCAATCTCAATGACTGAACCTACACGAGCAGATCACAGTCGGTTTCCGGTTTTTCCGAAGCGCGCTGAAAAATCGAGTGGCACGAGCAACTTTCCACTTGTCAGATGCCCTGAACAGAGCTTCAATCGCTACTCCATGAGATTATGGGGGATGGCGGCAGTGGCCGCGCTGGCGCTTGGTTCGTTCGCGGCAAATTCATTTGCAGCGGATAATGTCGCGCCGACTAAAGCCGAGCTGGAGGAGATGTACAACGCCGCTTACAAGGCGTTCGATTCAAACAAGTTTCCGGAGGCATTAAAGCAACTCGACGCCATCGATGCTCGGCAACCTGATCTTGCCGCGTCAAAAAATCTGCGCGGCGTCATCCTGATGCGACAAGGCAACTACGATCAGGCCGAAACCGCATTGCAGGAAGCCTCCCGGATCGATCCGAAGTTTTGGAATGCGCGCTTCAACCTGGCGGAGATTCCCTTCCTCAAAAAAGATTGGGCGGACGCGAGGAAACGCTTCGAGCAACTGCTTTCCAGCGGTGGGCCCGATCTGGCAAAAGAAGCTTCGCAGCTGATCCAATACAAAATTCTTTTGACCTACCTCATGGAAGGCAAAGGGAACATGGTGGATTCCATTCTGGCCAAGCTGGAGCTCTCGCCCGATACCCCTGCCGTTGATTATGTAAAGGCAGCCGTCGCGCTCCAACAGAAGAATCAAAATGAAGCGAAAGATTGGATCAACGCAGCAGAGAAGAATTTCTCACCGCAGCTGAACAAGCTTTTCGCAGAATCACTTTATGAAGTCGGTTGGTTGGAAAAGCCAGCCGGCGCAGCGCGACCTTCGTTGCCGCTAATGACAGCGGCCGAGCGTTCGGAAAAAACGAAGGCCGTCGCGCGTTCAAAATTCGAGCAATCCCAGCAGGCACTCCGCCAGCGCGATTTCGCGACAGCGCTTAAATTAGTGGATGAGGCGGACAAGGCTGACCCGAACCAGCCAGCGACACTTAATTTGCGTGGCGAGATCCTGATGCAGCAGCAGCAATTTGACCAGGCCGAAGCCGCATTTAAGAAGGCAGCCAAGCTGGATCCGAAGTTCCGCGAAGCGCAATATAATCTTGCGCAAATTCCGTTTAAGAAAAAGGACTACGCAAAGGCGCAGGAGCGTTTCGAGACGTTATACAAGCGAACTCCGGGCGGCGATAAGAATCAGGCGGCACAGCTTATTAAGTTCAAGATTTACATGACGCTTTTGCTCGAGGGAAAAGAGAGCCGCGCGCACGCAATGATGGAAGAGTTTCAATTTACGGGCGATACACCGGCGCTTTATTATGCCCAAGCGGCCTGGGAGTACAAGCATAACAATGCCGAAAAGGCCGCCGATTGGACCAGTTCTGCCAATAAGATTTACTCGCCAGCACTTAACAGCGTTTTTGCTGACGCGTTTTACGATGTCGGGTGGATGCAACGGCCCGAGGGTTCAACCGCACCAGCACTGGCGTTCGACACGACAAATGTCGGCGCGTCGCAGGGAGAGGGTGCTCCGGCGGTTGAGCCCAGTCCAATCCCTGACAGAGTGTTTGCTGCAAATATCGAAGGGAGAAGGTCTTGCCCTGGCCCCAGCAGCGCAGGGACAAAATACGGGAATGGAACTTGCCAATGCTGAGCAAACAGCTAAGCAACCGGCCACTTCTCTCTCGAGCGAGCCGGCTGCGGAAACAAGCCCTCCGGCACAACAAGCAGTACCCGAACCGCCGGCAGGTGCCGGCGAATCAACAACCGCAGCGCAACCCGTAACGGCTGAGACGCCCAATGCAGCGTCTGCTTCCAACGAACAGAATAACCAGCCGGCCTCTGTCCAGACGAGTCCGTCCGAAAACACTGCCGTGAGAGCAGCGTCTCCCAAACTCTCGTCCCTGCTTTCCGGCGGCAGAAGAATGTGGATTGTCGGTGGACTACTCTTGGCAGCTTTAGTTCTTCTGGCTTTGGTGATCGTGCCCGTCGTTCGCAGGCATGCTCTAAACGTTCCGCGTCACTTGCGACTTGAGCCCCCGTCCAGTGCTGCTTCCGCCCCCGCTGCGCTCCTAAAACCGAGAGTGGCGCCGGCGCAAACGAGCAGTGTACGAGGCAACGGCTTTGCTGGCGGACCCCGCCAAGTTTCCGTCCAATTGAAAGCGTGGAAAGCTCCGTTACGACAGACTGTGCTCTCCCCGGTGAGATCGAGCACTGCGTTTGATCGCTTGAAAGAGCAGAGAGCGAAAACCTCAGACGCCCCCGCTCGTCGCGAGCCCGATCGCGAATTGGCGCCGATTGCCGAACCAGAGTTTGAATCCGTCGGACCAGTGCTCGAACAGACAGCGGAGACCCTGCAACCGGCAACGTCGCAGGCGACTGAAATGATTACAGCTCCTGCAATCAGTGAGTTTGCGGAAGCTTCTGAGGAAGCAACGCCGAATGAGGTCTTCGATCGCGCAGAGGAGGTGACGGTCTCTACGGAAGCGGCGAATCAGTTTTCCGGAGATACGAAAGAAACGGAAACAGTGTTAATCCCGGAAGATTCGAGCGAGAGTGTCGGGGGTGCCGAGTTCGCATGGCCGGAAATGGAATCATCAGCGGATTTTGCAGTCGAACCGATGGGCCAGGAGCAATCGCATCAACTCATATCCGCTGCGGGTCCACCTCCAACAGAAGAAGCGACGACCGAGCCCGTGTCTGATTTTCCAGTTATTGATTCAACTGAGCCTGTATTTCCGCAAATAACCACACCCGCAACCATGCCAGAAACAACCCAAACTCCAATCGCTCCCGTAACCAACGCCCCGGCTCCGCCCGTGGCGAAGCCGCAACCACAACCCCAACCACCTGCTGCCGCGATGCAGACATCCGTGCAGCTCACTTTCTCTTTCGAGATTGCGGCCATGCAATTGACACCGAGCTTTAAGATGGGTGTCTTGAAAGTGCGTCCCATATCGAAGCTTGTCACGATGCGTTTGCCCTCGCCTCAACGCGCTCAATCGGCGTTGAATTTGCAGGTCGCCTTCGAAGTCCTAAAGATTCAGCCTGTCGCTGGTGCGCTGGGGACTATTCGCGTGGTTCCTTCACAGCAGCAGAGGCCTGCGGCAGGTGGCATGCCGTCATTCGCAGTCGCAGGATTGCAAGTGGTCCCGAATTCTGAAACCGCGCCGGTCCAACTCACCCCATCACAGCAGGGGCGTGCGTCTGTGTTCATCACCGTGCCCTTTCAGATCAGCACCCTGGAGTTTTCGCCCTCACTCGAAATTGCATCCGTCATCCTCAATTCGAACTCCAAGCAGGTGGTCGTTCAGTTGCCTGGCGCCGGACCGGGACCAACTGAAGGAGCGCCAATGTTTGAAATCGCGAATCTCGAGCTTAACGAAGGCGGCGAGATCGCCATGATGCAGCTGAACCTTCTTGGCGGGCCGAAGCGAGCCTGACGGCCCGACGTCTGCGCACTTTTTTCGTAGGTCTAACGTGACCTATGGCACAATCATTTCCAGTTTAGCGAGCGCAGTTGGTTCGGGAGAAACTTTCCATCTTTGCGAATCAGTTTGCCGTCGAAGTAGATTTCTCCGCCGCCGTAATTCGGACGCTGGATGCTTACCATGTCCCAGTGAACCTGGCTCCGATTCCCATTGTCCGCTTCCTCATAGGCTTGTCCCGGGGTGAAATGAAAGGAGCCAGCGATTTTCTCGTCGAACAATATGTCGCGCATCGGTTGGAATACACGCGGATTAAAGCCGAGTGAGAACTCGCCGATGTAACGCGCGCCAGGATCTGAGTCGAGAATTTTGTTCAGCTTTTGCGTCTCGTTGCTCGTCGCATCTATGATCCTTCCGTTTTTGAATTCCAAACGGATGCCATCGAAAGCGATCCCCTGATAAATGCTTGGCGCGTTAAAGGTGACATGGCCCTCGACAGAATCTTTCACCGGTGCAGTGAAAACTTCGCCGTCGGGAATGTTGCGGTCGCCGCCGCAGATGACGGCTGGAATTCCCTTTATACTGAAACGTAGATCGGTGCCGGGCCCTTTGATCTGGACGCGGTCGGTCTTTTCCATCAACCGCTTGAGGGCCTTCATGCCGGGCAGCAGTTTGCGGTAGTCCAGCGTGCACACATCGAAATAGAAGTCCTCGAACGCTTCCGTGCTCATTCCGGCAAGCTGCGCCATGGAAGGAGTCGGCCAGCGTAGGACTACCCACTTGGTTTTTTTGACTCGCTGGTCTTGCACCCGGCGCATTTTTCGGCCGATCAACTTCATCTTCTCCGGCGGCACATCGGATAATTCCGTGATGTTGTTGCTGCCGCGCACTGCGATGTATGCATTCATTTTTTTCATTCGCGCCAGCTCGTGGCTTGCCATCAGATTTAGCTGTCGATCTGAGGCTTCGAGCGCGAGCGCCCGGTTCACCCGGGTGTAGTAGGTTTGCGCGAAGGGCACACCGCCCGCTTTCCGCACCGCGCGTATCAGAGCGATGGTCATTTGGTCGGGAATATCGAACGCTTCGATTAGGACCGTCTCATTGCGCTTCAGGCGAATGGAATACTCCACCAGGAGTTTTGCGAGTTTGTCGAATCGGTCGTCGTGCATAGCCGCTTATCATTCCACCAGCCGCGCTGTATGCAACTGCAGCCGCTTCCCTGTGCGAAGCGTGGCGCTGAGGTGTTTACGAGGTGCGTCGGTGTGCGTCGCTCACAGAGCGACGGCTACAGCACTATCCAGCTCGGATAAGCTTCGCTGCGTAAGCGCCATCAAAACCATCACGAAAAGGCAGCGAAGATGTTTCCGCTTCGAGCCTCAAACTCGACATTTCCTCGAGCACGCGGCGAACGACTTGTTCGTTTTCTTCCGGCTCAAGACTGCATGTGCTGTAAACCAGTACGCCTCCCGGTTTTAGGAGCGGAATGAGGGCACCAACGATCTCGATCTGCAACTGTTGCATTCCCTCGAAATCGGTGGGTCGTAATCGCCACCTCAAGTCCGCGCGCCTGCGCATCACTCCGGTGTTGCTGCACGGCGCATCAACCAGAATGCGATCGAATGGCGCCAACGTTCCAATCTCTGGCGGGACATGACGGCTTGTCCAATCGTGACGCAAAACGTGTGCAATTACGACACCGAGGCGCGCCATGTTCTCTTTCAGTGTTTCCAGCCGCTCGGGGTCGCGATCGCAAGCCACGATCATTCCAAGGTTTTCCATGAGTTGCGCGATGTAACCGGTCTTTCCACCGGGCGCGGCGGAAGCATCGAGGATCTTTTCTCCGGGCTTTGGACTCAAAACCTGGCACGCAAGCAAGGTACTCGGGTCTTGAATGTAACAGTGCCCTTGCGCGAGAGCCCTTGTCGGCAATGAGTCAAATTCCACAAACTTAGAATGGCGTGTCGAAGGCCGCGCGCCCGGATACAGCCGGAGGAACTCGTCACGATCGAGCGCAAGGCGGTTAATCCGGCTGTATACTGGCGCAGGAAGGTTGTTCCATTTGCACAATGCTTGCGCGTGTTCTACGCCGAAATGCTGCTGCCAGCGCTCGACAAGAAATTGCGGGTGCGACATTCGAACAAACAGGGCTTGTGCATCCGCGCGCGCCAGCAGTTCGCTTCGTAGCTGCGTCGCAGCCCGCAACACTGCGTTGACGATGGGTCGCCGCCTTTTCGTGCCTAGCTCCACCGTCTCATGGACAGCTGCGTGTTCAGCCGTTTTGAGAAACAGAAGTTGATATAAACCGAGTCGCAGAATGTCGCGAAGATCGCCGTCTACCCGCGAAACACGCAGGCAAGCGATCCAAAAATCCAGCAACGTTAAATTGCGGAGGACGCCGTAGAACAGTTCCAACGCAAACGCGCGATCGGAAGGAGTCCCCGCTTTCGCCAAAAGCTCAGACGCAATGGAGTCGGCGAAGCGTTTTTCCTTTCGCCACAACCGCAACGCCGCCAGCGCGATTTGGCGAGCAGAAAGCTGCGCCATATTTTCTGCGCGCTACTGCGGCTTCACGTTTGCGCGTCCAATACAATGATAATGAAATCCTAGCCGCCGCATCGTTTCAGGGTCCAGGACGTTTCGCCCGTCGAAGACGATCGGTGTTCTCATTTTCTCTTTCACGACTGCAAGGTCCACATTGGCAAATTCATTCCATTCCGTGGCGATGATCAGCGCTTCCGCGTCAGTGACGGCATCCAGAGCCGATGACGCAAATTTTGCGTCACCAATCGCTTTTATCACGCGGGCTTTTTGCATTCCCTTCGGATCATAGGCAACGACATTCGCTCCTTCGCGCAACAGGTTTGCCACCAGTTCTATTGCCACAGACGAACGAACGTCGTCTGTGTCCGGCTTGAACGTGAGGCCCCAGACTGCGATCCGCTTCTCGCGCAATACCCACAGGGTCTCCCGGATTGCCTTCAAAAAACGCTCTTTTTGAGCATTGTTTATGCGTTGTACTTCCTTGAGCAGATTCAACGGAGTGCCAAGCCGCTCGCTGATCGTAATGAATGCGGCGATGTCTTTGGGAAAACAGGAGCCGCCGTATCCGATTCCAGCGTTGAGGAAATCACGGCCAATCCGATGATCCATTCCAATTCCGTCGGCGACTTTTTCGACGTCGGCGCCGCTCGCCTCACAAATCGCCGACACCGCATTGATGTACGAAATCTTCAGTGCCAGGAATGAGTTCGCGCAATGCTTGATGAGCTCGGCGCTGTTAATATCAGTCACCAGAATCGGCGCCATAAATGGCTCATAAACCTTCTTCATCAGATCGATGGCATGTTCACTTTGCGCTCCGATCACAATGCGATCAGGGCGCATCAGATCCGCTACCGCACAGCCTTCGCGCAAAAATTCAGGGTTGCTGACCACATCGAAGTTCGCGCCGTGGCGGTTGTATCTTTTGATTGATTCGGCCACTTTCTCGCCCGTTTTCACGGGCACTGTGCTCTTGTCAACAATCACGCGATAATCGGTCAGAACTCCGGCGATTTCGCGCGCCACTTTTTCCAAAAAGCTAAGATCGACATCGCCGCCCGGCTGCTGCGGAGTAGGAACAGCGATGAAGACGATTTGTGAATTGTTTACGCCCTCCTCAATGCTGCCAGTGAATCGCAGCCGACGCGCGGAGACGTTGCGGTGAATAATCTCTTCAAGGCCCGGTTCATAAATTGGCACCTCACCGGCTTGCAGCTGTTTGATCTTTTGCGCGTCGTTATCGACGCAAATCACATTGTGACCGACATCGGCGAAACAGGCGCCCGTCACCAAGCCAACGTAACCGGAACCGATGATTGAAAGATCCATGATCGAAGGACGGTGCGGGCGAATCAACGACAGCACAAGTGGCGGAAGGCCAGCGCCGTCAGCGTTACTCGTGGGCTGTGGGTCATTGACCCTGGGACGCAGGGTCGAAGTTTAAGTCGAAACCAAGTTTCGGGAATGCTTTGAGCGTTACGGTGAATAAAACACCGTATTCATTCACTCCCGCGTTATCGCGTATCACTCCCCCGAATGAAGCCACCCAAGCCGACAGATCACGGTAAATCGAGTAGCGCTGTTCCTCGAGGATGCCGGTCGTAGCTTCGTACTGTTCCTGAACTCCGACACCCCAGTTATCATTGATTCGGCAATATCCGCCGACAACAAACAAGCTGCTGTTCTGAAAGAACGGATTGTTATTTAAATAGCGATGTCCAACGGTCACTTGCAAGTTGGATAGCGGCTGAACGTTCGCCAGTGTATCGACCTCCGTAAAACCCTTCGCGAAAGCAGGCACTTGCGAGTTTATCGTAAAGGACATCCAGGGCAGCGGTGTAAACCTGAGATTATTAAAAAAGTTTGAGTAGTCGGTGCGCTCGTACGGATTCTCGAAGTTCACATCCAAGAAGGTATCGAGTTCAAGCCAGGTGACCGTTTGATCGTCGCGCCGCGTCTCCAGGCGATTGCGAACGCCAACCCGCCACACTGTCCAACTATCGATTGAGTCGATCGTCGTAAACTGTGGGAAGTCAATTGCACGCAGTTGTGTGGAGGGTTCAAATCGATCGAACGCCAAAATGGACGTCGGGTTAGGTCCGTCCTCTTTGACGTACGAGAAGTCTGTAAAGGGTTGGATGACGTGCATCAATCCGTCTAACCCCCACGCGCGGCTTTGCACATTTTCCCATGTGCGCGAGATCTTGAACGAAGCTTCTGCCCCTGTGTTGAAGACGCTGCGAAATGTGTCTCCGTCGAATTTGACCGGGTTAGCCGTTGTCGGGGGCGGCAGAATAAAGTCAGGTATAAGCGGATTAGATGGTGGCACAAAGTTTGTGGATGCCAAGTCCCATGTCTTGCCATAATAGGTGCCCCGATAGCCAACCCGCGGCACGATGGAAAGCCATCCAAAGTATGTGTTTGGATAAGTTAGTTGATGGAAGGTGTCGAAACGAGTGGTGCCGTAATTCTCAAAACCCCCGCCTTGAGGGTTTTGGAGCTGCAAATTGGCAAAGCCGGTCTCGCCTTCGTAAAAAATCGGTCCACCGAAGAGCCCGTGGCGCTTAATGTCCAGCACTACTTCGGGCAAACGCTCTGTTGTGGTGAAGAACTCGTTCGCCTGAAAACGCGCGATGCCCGTGATGGTGAAAAAAGGGTTTGTTTTCGTCAATGCGACCACATTGTCTGGAACAGGATCAATGCGAAATTCGCCCGGATAGAAGTCCTCCATCACATACTGATCGCTAAGCTTCGTGATGTTCGCGATGCCATAGATGTCATCTGTAAAGTTTGTTCTATCTTCCAAGCTGAGACGGTATCGAGTGGCAGAAATCTCCTGCCGAGATATGTTCGTTTGATTTATATCCGGGTTCTGGTCATTAATAAGAAAGGTTTTTATCCTCGCCTGACTGTTTTCGTCCTTCCCATAATCAATAATGGGATCGAAGCCGATGGCAGGCCCGCGACGGCCAAAGTAATCGAGGCGAATGCGCCCCTTGATGTTGTCCGTGATCGGAAAGGTTACTTCAGTCAGGAGCGATGGTCCCCAGGTGCTCGTGTATGCTGGCGAGATAGTGAAACTGAACGTGTCACTGAGTGATTGATACAGGTAAGGCCACCAGAAAACAGGCACTTTCCCAACGTACGCCGTCACGTATTGGAGAATGACGCGGTCCTTCTCATAAATGCGAATTTTCCGTGCGTGAAGGTGGAAATCGGGTTTCGCCGAATCCTGCGTCGTAAAAGTGCCGTTGTGTATAAGATAACCATTTTCCGAGATTGAGGTCACATTCGCGCCGGTCAGAAAGTAAGGCTGTGACTCGGTCCGACCATTCGTTGTCCGGATCTTTTTTGTTTCGGTATTATATACTCCGCTTTCCGCGGCGTAGAGGCTCGTATCACGATAGATTCGCACGTGTCCTCTCAAATCCATATCGTGCGTGGTGGAATTGTATTGCGCGTAATCGGCGTAAATGTCTGTGTTGCCAATGTGAATCGCCACGTTGTCGCGCGCTGTTGCCAGGCCGTTTTCATACGTCGTTTCGCCGGTGGAAGTGATTTCAATCGGCACATTCTGTGGAGTTGTTATTTCTCCACTGACCAAACCGACGCTCACAAATAGAGCGACGAGCAACAAAACCAGCGTTCGCATGGCGCACGCCGAACGTACTGCGGCAGAAGCTTCCTGCAAAGGTAAAAGCGCTCTCTGGAGAGACAAATATATGCTGGTGGGGCCATTTTGACTCCTCTTCAGGCCCAAAGTCATCCGCGTTATGCCTTGATTAACGCTCCAATCAACGGTTTTCTTCATCCGGAATGAGCAAGTCTATCGACCAAGTCTTCGTCAACGCCAAGCAATGGCTGCTTTCGTGGCTGGCGGGGTCGCCCACTTGGGTGATTCAAGTGGTGTCGAGTTTGATCAATATTTTTGCGCTGCTCGCTGTATTCCTCACACTTTTCGCGCTCATCTCCGTGCTGGAGCGAAAAATTCTTGCACGGATTCAGAACCGATACGGCCCAAATCGTGTGGGACCGTTCGGTCTTTTTCAGCCGATTGCCGACGGTATCAAAATGTTGATCAAGGAAGACATCGTGCCGGCGCGCGCCGACAAGATCGTGCATTTCCTCTCCCCGGTGCTCATAGCGGCTGTGGCGATCCTCACCTTGGGCATAATTCCGTATGGCAGGAACATGACGCCGTTTGCAATCGATGGCGGCATTCTCTTTTTCTTTGCCGTTGGATCGACGACGGAACTCGCCGTGTTCATGGCAGGCTGGGGCAGCAACAACAAATTTTCGATGCTCGGTGCGATGCGAGCCATTGCGCAAATGATCAGCTACGAGCTCCCGCTCATTATCAGTGTTCTCCCAGTCGTCATGGTGGTCGGCTCGCTTGGCCCTGCCCGGATTGTCGCTGCGCAGGCTGAATACACTTATGGCTTGGTGCCGCGCTGGTTTGTCTTTACGCCGTGGGGCGGAGCCGCGTTCCTTCTGTTTTTTGTGTCCGGTCTCGTGGAGTCAAATCGCACTCCGTTCGATGTGCCGGAAGGAGAGTCAGAAATCGTCGCGGGCCACATGACCGAATATTCGGGGTTTAAGTACGCCACATTTTTCATGGCGGAATATATTGGCATGTTCGCCATCAGTGGGCTCGGCGTAACTCTATTCCTGGGTGGCTGGCAGGCGCCTGCGCGGATGCTTGAGTTTATTCCGTCCTACGTCTGGTTCTTCGCAAAACTGAGTGCGCTGCTATTCGTTTACGTTTGGATCCGTGGAACGCTCCCACGCACGCGCATCGATCAAATCATGAATTTCGCCTGGAAATTCATGTTGCCGATGTCATTCACGTGCATCATTGCCGCCGCGGTCTGGCATTATGCCGGACGCGGTTTGCGCGGCTGGCTGTGGTCGCTTTTCGTGATCGCACTCGTTTACACTGCCCTGTCGGTGTTGCTCGATACGAAAAGAAAATTCGCGCCGCGCGTTTATCGCTTCGCTGAATGAACAGCGCCGCGTTTATCTTCACCGCCATATTCACGGTCGCCGCGGCGATGGCGGCTGCGACGCTGCGAAAATTAATGCACGCCGCGCTCAGTTTCGCCGCTGCATTTGTCGGGGTCGCGGCGCTTTTCTTTCTGATGGGTGCTGAATTTGTCGGCCTGGCGCTGGTGTTCATTTACGTCGGCGCCGTCGCGGTCTTGATCGTTTTTACGATTCTCCTGACGCGTCGCGATGTTGGGAAAGATCGCGGATTCAATTGGAGCGGGGCTACCGTTGCTGTCGCTGTTTTTGGCAGTTTGACGTGGTCGATTTTGAAGACGCAAACGCTTGGCGTCGTCGCCCCGCACATGCCGGCGCTTACGGTCAAACGAATCGGCGCAGCATTGATGACCACTTATGTCTGGCCATTACAATGCGTCGGGCTACTGCTGACTGCCGCACTGATTGGCGCGCTGATTCTCGTTATGGAAGAGAAATAATGAAGCTGAAACAGTTACAAGTTAGGACGTTACCACTACGCAACCGCTGACGCTTTTTAACGATAACTTTTTTTAACGTTGTAACTGCCTCGTCCATGACTCCCACTCTCCAAGTCGTTCTCATTGTTTCTGCCGCACTGTTTTCCATTGGACTGCTCGCGGTGCTGAGTCGCCGCCACGCTATCTTCATTCTCATTGGAATTGAAATCATGCTGGCGGCCGCAAACCTGAATTTTATCGCATTCTGGCGTTTTGGTCCGCAGCCTCAGCCGCCAACCGGGGTGATGATCGCAATTTTTTCTATTGCTATTGCCGCTGCCGAAGCCGCCGTCGGTCTTGCCATGGTTATGGCCGTTTATCGCCACTATCACACAACCAACGTCGATCAGCTTGACCAACTCAGGGGATGAATTCCTGGATCATAACCTGTCTTTGGTTGATCCCCGCAGCGCCATTTGCGGCTTCCTTGATCATTTTGAGTTTGTCAAAGGCGTGGCGAAAAAGCGCAGCCGCGCTTGCCGTAATTGGCCAGCTACTCGCACTCGCGCTCTCGATCCTGGCGTTTGTGCCAACGCTGCAAACCACCGGCTTTCGTGCCGTTCAGAACTTCAGTTGGTTCACCTTCGGCCAACAGACGTTGCGTCTCGGATTCCTGCTCGATCCGCTGGCTGCCGCGATGCTCGTGATGATTGCGCTGGTGGGGTTTTGCATTTTTGTCTTCAGCGTCGGCTACATGGCCGATGACAAAAATTTCACCCGCTTTTTCGCGTATCTCTCGTTCTTCTCCGGCGCGATGCTCGGGCTGGTCATCGCGAACAGTTTGCTTTTGCTTTTCATTTTTTGGGAACTTGTCGGGCTCGCTTCCTATTTGTTGATCGGGTTCTGGATCGAGCGACCGAGTGCCGCGGCCGCTGCAAAGAAGGCATTCATCACCACGCGTATCGGCGACATGGGATTTTTTCTCGGGATGATCTGGCTCTACGGCCGCAGCGGCACACTTCTCTTTTACGATGGCGGAAACGGTTGCCTCGAAAGTGCGAGCTTGGCCATGCTCGGCGCAGGCGCCACGTTTATAGCGCTGCTGATCTTCTGCGGCGCCGCAGGAAAGTCCGGACAATTCCCGCTGCATGTCTGGCTACCGGACGCGATGGAAGGTCCGACGCCAGTGAGCGCTTTGATCCACGCGGCGACAATGGTTGCCGCCGGCGTCTTCCTCGTGGCCCGGGTCTATCCACTTTTCTCGTTGGGCGCAATCAATGGCGTGACCTCCTCACTGACCGTCGTCGTGTGGATCGGAGTAACCACAGCGCTGATGGCCGCGCTCATCGCGATCGCGCAGGAAGACATCAAACGCATCCTGGCATATTCGACCGTGTCGCAACTTGGTTTGATGATGGTCTCATTAGGCGTCGGCGGCGTGGCAGCTGGGATCATGCACCTGCTCGCGCACGGTTTTTTTAAAGCGCTTCTGTTTCTCAGCGCAGGTTCCGTTATCCATGGCTGCCATGGCGAACAGGACATTCGCAAAATGGGCGGGCTGCGGCGGCTCATGCCGGTGACGTTTATGACGTACGCCATCGGGATGGTGGCGCTCAGCGGCGTACCGTTCTTTTTCTCTGGCGGCTGGACGAAAGAGGAAATCTTGCACGCAACCGCGCATTGGCCCGCATCGCGTTGGCCATTTTACCTCATGCTGGCGGGAGTTGTTCTCACTGCACTCTACATGACCCGGCAAATGATCTACGTCTTTTTCGGGAGCCTGCGCAGTGCTTCAGAGCCCGCGCACGAGAGCCCGCGCGTCATGACGATGCCTCTGATCGTCCTCGCGCTCTGTACGATTTTCTTGAGCGTGGTGCTTACGCCTGCGTGGTCATGGCTGCACGGATATCTAACCGGTGAACCGGTGGAGTTCGAGATCGCGCGTTTGATTCAGCCGATGCTGTTTATTTCGCTCGCGCTCGTTAGTGCAGGTGTCGGCATCGGGGTCTGGATGTATCGCAAGGCTAGTGTGCCAGACCGAGATCGCCCGGCGGAAATCGACCCGCTCGAATACGCGCAGCCGGCGTTGTTTCGGTTTCTCGCAAATGGAATGTGGATCGATGAATTTTATCGTCGCACAGTCATCGCGTTTAGCTGGGCGAGCGCGCGTTTGTCCGATTGGATGGATCGCTATTTTTGGGATGGCTTGGTGCGCGGATTCGGTGTGATCGGTCAGCTCTTTGGAATTTTCACAGCCAGCGTTGACGAGCGCGGGATCAATGCCGGGGTCGATGATGCGACCGCCGGCGCACGTGGTCTTGGCCGTGTCTTATCCGCAGCGCACTCGGGACAAATTCAAATTTACCTCAGCGTGGTGGCCATCGGAATGCTGGCGCTGCTCATTCTCTACGCATGGTTGGCTTGACTACGGCCATAATTCTTGCGCCGCTCATAGGAGCGCTCGCGGTCTGCGCGTGGCCGCAGAGCAATGGTCGTCCGATCGCTCTGATGTTCAACGCCACCTCCGCAGTGTGCGCTTTAGCATTATGGCGAAATTTTGATGCCACTGCCACTGGGCTCCAGTTCGTCGAACGCCATGCGTGGATCCCTGCCGTTGGCGCTGAATATCTGGTTGGCATCGACGGCTTGAGCCTGCTGCTGGTATTGCTTACGTCGTTGATTGTTCCGTTTGCACTTCTGGCGCAACCAGTTGCGGGCGGCGGTCGCGCGTTTTATGCGACCATGTTGGTAATGCAGTCAGCTCTCTACGGGACGTTCACGGCACAGAATTTCGTTCTCTGGTTTCTGTTCTACGAAATGAGCCTGATCCCGGCGTTCCTGCTCATCAAAATATGGGGTGGGGAAAACCGGGACCGCGCGGCGACCAAGTTTTTTCTTTACACCTTCCTTGGCAGCGTGGCGATGTTGCTCTCGTTTCTCGGAATCTACTTCGCCAAAGGCACTTTCGATTTTGTCGCTCTTGCTGGCTTCGGCAAAAATGGTCTGCTCACAGGCAAGCTGGCGTGGCTCGCGTTTGCGGGAATCTTCGTTGGGCTCGCAGTAAAAGTGCCGCTGTTTCCATTTCATACCTGGCTGCCCGACGCATATCAAAGCGCGCCAATCGGCGTCTCGATGGTGCTGACGGGCCTCCTCTCGAAAATGGGCGTTTACGGTTTCGTGCGCCTGTTGCTTCCGCTTTTTCCCAATCAGATCAAGATCCTCGGTCCGTGGCTTCTTGCGCTGGCGATCTGCTCGATTGTGTTTGCTCCGTTGGCTGCATGGGCGCAGCGCGATTTGAAGCGAATGATCGCATATCTGTCGATCAATCACCTCGGTTACTGCATGCTTGCTCTGTTTGCCATAGCCGCCTCACCTGTCGTTCCTACCAGGATCGACACGCATGCCGCGCTGAGCGGTGTGTTCATGCAAATTTTCAACCACGGCATCACCGCGGCTACGCTTTTCTACTTCGTTGGCTTGCTGGAACAACGCCGCGGTTTGCGCGGGATCGACGACTTCGGCGGCCTGATGCAGCGCACACCGCTCCTCTGCGGGTGGATGAGCGTTGCTATGTTTTCGTCGCTCGGTCTACCTGGACTAAACGGGTTCATCGGCGAGTTTCTGATTTTCAAAGGCTCATTCGCGATAGCAGCCGCATTTACGGCCATTGCTGTAATCGGGCTTCTTGTCACAGCCATCGTCTTTGTGCGCGCTATGCAATCCCTGTTCAGCGGGCCGCTCGCAGAAAATTGCAGCGGTTTTCCAGATCTTCTGCGACGCGAAAAACTCGTGATCGTTCCTGTGACATTGCTCATGTTCGCGATCGGCATCGCGCCACAGTTCCTGTTCAACATTTTCAACACAACCGTCGCTCACTTGGCGCAATTGCTTGGTTAAATGTCCACGCGAATGAGCAAAGAGATCATCGGGCGTTTTCCATCCGACCTTATGTTTCGCCCTGCGGCTGAAGAAGCGACTGACTTGAAATGCCAAATTGGCATTTCAAGTTGGGATGGGCGACGCGCATGATCGCCTGGACGATTTACATCACCTTCACAGGCGCAGTGCTGCTGCTTCTTTTGCCGCGCGCGTTTGCACGATGGATCGCGCTGCTTACCACAATCGCAGGTCTTGCCCTTGGTCTCATCGCGCTGGTTCGCACGCCGATTTCCGACGTTGCGCACTTCACAACCATCGTGCGCGTGCCGTGGGTGCCCGCCCTGGGCATGAATTACCATCTGGCGATCGACGGCATCAGCCTCGCCATGGTTCTTGTCACGGGTATTTCCGCCGTAAGCACGGTATTGTTTTCATGGGACGTCGAACATCGGCAGAACGAATTTTTCTTCTGGTTACTGCTCGTGGTGGCTGGCTGCTACGGAGTTTTTCTGAGCGCGGATTTGTTTCTGTTCTTCGCGTTCTACGAGCTGGTGATCGTGCCGAAGTATTTTCTTATCGCCGTCTTCGGATCGACCAACAAGGAATACGGGGCGATGAAGCTGACGCTCTATTCGTTTTTTGGCGGCATGCTCGTATTCATCGGGATTCTCACCGCATACGTAACTGCCGGATCGCTGGATCTGAATCAGTTGTCGCAATTCCAATTTTCACCGCAACTGCAATCGTGGGCATTTCCCGTGTTATTTCTCGGTTTCGCTGTACTCGCCGGAATCTGGCCGCTGCATACATGGGCGCCGACGGGGCATGTCGCTGCGCCCACAGCCGGCTCGATGCTTCTAGCCGGAATCGTAATGAAGCTCGGTTCGTACGCAGGGCTGCGCGTGGCGATGAATCTCTTTCCACAGGGCTTCCAGATTTGGAGCAAATGGATCGTCTTTCTGGCGGTCGTTGGAATTGTTTACGCCGCGGCAGTGGCGCTCCGCCAGCGTGATCTGAAATTCGTTATCGGTTATTCGAGTGTCAGCCACATGGGCTTCGTCTTGCTTGGTCTCGGCGCGGCAACAGCGCTGAGCGTTTCAGGGGCAGTATTGCAAATGTTTTCACACGGCGTTATCGCGGCCCTTTTGTTTGCCGTCGCTGGACGCATGATTTATCGCCGCACACATACGCGCGACCTCGATGCGCTCGCCGGTCTGAATCTGGGGCGTGCTTTGCCATTTGCCGCGTTCACTTTTGTAATAGCAGCAGCGGCGTCGATGGGCATACCCGGTTTCAGTGGATTCGCGGCCGAGATCACAATTCTTATCGGCGCATGGAAAACTTATCCGGTGGCAGTTTGGATCACAGGCGCCGGCATGGTGCTCGTCGCCGCGTTCACCTTGCGCGCGTTAAAGCAATCGTTCTTCGGTGAGACGAAGCCAGACATCCACTTGCGACAAGCTCGCGTGACTCTCGATCCGGATTCGAATGAGCAACAGCCCATCACAACCGCGGAAAAATGCGGCGCTTGCCTGCTCATGTTCACGACGTTCGCAGTGGGAGTTTATCCAAAATTGTTGCTCGATCGCATTATGCCGGCAGTGGAGGCAATGAGGTTTCTCAAATGAAAACCGCTGGCCTAACAATGTCTTATCTCGAACTGCTGAAGCTCGCGTTGCCGGAGACGATCGTAGTCATAACGGCGCTTGCGGTTCTTTCGATTGGGCTTGTGACCGGCCGCGTGAAATCGACCGCAACAGTCTCGACGGCAAAACCCACTCAAAGAGCGAACGGCACGGTCACCACTGCGGGGATTTGTTCCGCAGTTGCCGTGCTCGGGCTCGCGATCGCGATTGGCACAGTGCTGATGTTGCCGCGCAACGCGACCCTTTTTGGCGGGATGCTTGTAATCACGCCGCTCACGTCGCTGTTCAAAATTATCTGTATCGCCCTGGCTTTCTTCACAGTCCTCCTGACGACATCGGAAAAGTCCCTGCGTCATCCGGGCGAATATCTGGGGCTTATTCTATTCGCAACGGTCGGCCTGATGCTGCTTGTCGGCAGCGAGGAGTTACTCATGATTTTCATCGGACTCGAACTGCTTGGCTTATCACTGTATGTGATCACCGCGTTCGATAAGACAGATGTGCATTCAGCGGAAGCCGGCCTGAAATATTTTCTGTTCGGCAGCACCTCCAGCGCCTTCACACTTTTCGGAATCAGCTTGATCTATGGAATGTCTGGCACGACCAGTCTCGCGGCGATTTCGGTTAAGCTGGCAACCGTATCGGTGCAACCGTTGCTAGCCGCTGGGATTGTGATGACGCTCATCGGCTTCGCGTTCAAAATTGCCGCGGCACCATTTCACCTGTGGGCGCCGGACGCCTATCAGGGTGCACCTGTTCCGAGCGCAGCCTTTATTGCCTCAGGCTCGAAAGTCGCGTCGTTCGTAGTTCTGGGCAAAATTGTTCTCGTCGGGTTCGCTCCGCTCCACGGCGACGCCGCTTGGCACGCCATGGTTGCCGGTTGGTCGCCTATTCTCGCCGCCCTGGCAGCATTGTCGATATTGCTCGGCAATCTCGTCGCGCTTGCACAATCAAACGTGCGCAGACTACTTGCCTACTCTGCCGTGGCGCATGCTGGATACACACTGATTGGATTGATCGCGGGCGATCGCAACGGATTTTCCGCCGCATTATTCTACGCCACTGTCTATTCCATCACACTCGTCGGCGCATTCGGCGTGGTTGCCATAGTGCGGAGCCAAACTGGCGGCGACGATTTCTCAAACTTTGCCGGGTTGGCTTCCAGATCGCCCCTGCTTGCGGGATGCATGTCCGTCTTCATGTTGTCACTGGCAGGTATACCGCCGCTCGCCGGATTTTTCGGAAAATTTTATCTCTTCAGTGTTGCGCTTCGCGCTGGCGCAAACCTCGGCTTGCTCTGGCTCGTAGCGATCGCGCTTCTCGGCAGCTTCATCTCGCTTTACTATTACCTGATGGTACTGAAGGCAATTTTCGTTGATGAACCTGCGCTCCCGGCGGTGCGACGCCTTGATCGTCTGCCGACCGCTCTGCTGCCGCGAGCCACGATAGGTGTGCTTGCTGCGGCAGTTCTTTTGCTGGGCATAACACCGCAGATCCTGGCGGCCCCTATCCTTGCCGCCGTGCCTTAAAGAAATTTTCGGCAAAGGCGCGATTAACCTTGACTGCCGCGGTAAAAGTTTTGCATCAAAAGCGAGTAGACTCGAATGGAAAAGTTGATGAAGTGAAGATGGGCAGCATCAGCCAGTTCATTGAACGTCACTACCGGCATTTCAACGCGGCTGTCTTGAAAGACGCTGCCGATGCCTACACCGCGCACCTCGATCGAGGCGGAAAAATGATGATCACGCTCGCGGGCGCGATGAGCACTGCCGAATTAGGTGTATCACTGGCGGAAATGATTCGCCAGGACAAAGTCCATGCCATCACCTGCACCGGAGCGAATCTGGAGGAGGATCTTTTTAACCTGGTTGCGCGCAGCCAATATGTCCGGCTCCCGAATTATCGCGAGTTAACTCCGCAACAGGAACAAGAGCTGCTTGGTCGTCATCTAAATCGGGTCACGGACACGTGCATTCCGGAAGAGGAAGCCATTCGCCGCATCGAAAGAGTGGTGATCGACGAATGGGTTGCCGCTGCGCAGAAAAAAGAGCGCGGCTTTCCGCACGAGTTCCTTTTCAGGATCCTGCGAGAATGCCGGCTCAAGAAATTTTACGAGATCGACCCTGGCGATAGTTGGATGATCGCGGCCGCGCACAAGAATCTTCCAATGTTTGTCCCCGGCTGGGAAGACTCCACCTTGGGAAATATTTTCGCTGCGCGTTGCATCACGGGAGCTATCAGCGATGTCCACACTATTCGTTCCGGCATTGAATACATGATGGCGCTTGCAGAATGGTATCGCAGCCTGTCGCAGGATTCCTCCATCGGTTTTTTCCAAATCGGCGGTGGTATCGCTGGCGATTTCCCCATTTGTGTTGTGCCGATGTTGAACCAGGACGTGGTACGCGAGTCTGTGCCGGAGTGGGGTTATTTTTGTCAGATCAGCGATTCGACGACCAGCTTCGGATCGTACTCGGGCGCGGTGCCGAACGAGAAGATCACGTGGGGAAAACTCAGCGTCGACACCCCGAAATTCATCATCGAATCGGATGCAACGATCGTGGCGCCCCTCATCTTTGCCAAGGTTTTGGGCTGGTGACGGTTCTCTGCAGTACTTGTTATTGCCAGTGGCCTGGAACCCATACCCAGCCGTTGTACCGAGGCACCCAATGGCCTTCGACCCAAACTGCGGCTGGTCTTGGGCGGACTATCCAGGTTCCCGGCACCCACACGTAAGTGGTTCCCGTCCATCGCCAATAACCGCGGGTCCAAACATATCCCATTGCAGGCGCTACGGTCTGGGTTTCAATTCGAACTGGCGGTGGCGCTCGGGTCACAACGACCTCTCGAGCGGGGCCTGTGGTCGTTACTTCCTGTGTCGTTGTGGTCGTCACCGCAGTTGGTTCTTCCGCACAACCGACTAAAGCGAGGATCGACAGGATCAGCAGATAAGAGCTTGTTCTCATTTTATCCTCCGTTACCGATTCGTTTTCCATGGGCACATCGGCTTTGTTGAAAAGCAAAACACCTGGATGGTTCGATAGCCAACGACTGATTTTGAATCGATGATACGGAATGCTTTTCGTCGTCGCCACACCGATTGGCAATTTGGGCGATATCACGTTGCGTGCTGTTGAGGTGTTGAAGTCGGCCGATGTTATCGCGGCCGAAGACACGCGGCATTCAGGGCTGTTGCTCAAGCATCTTGAAATCAAAAAACCCTTTATCAGTTATCACGAGCACAATGAAGCGGCGCGGACGCCCGAGCTTGTCGAACGCCTCGGGCGGGGCGAAAACGTTGCGCTGATTACGGATGCGGGGTTGCCTGGACTCTCTGATCCTGGATTGCGCCTCATTCGCGAATGCATCAAACGCGAGCTCCCCTTTACGATCATCCCCGGAGCATCATCCATCCTGACGGCTCTTCTTGGTTCCGGATTTTCCACCGAGAAATTTTCTTTTCGTGGATTTCTTCCGGTGAAAAGTGGACAACGCGAGCGCGAATTACGAGCGGCAGCCGAACGCGACGAAACAGCAATCTTTTTCGAATCGCCTTACCGATTAACGAAAACACTCGCCGCCTGCATCGATATCATGCCGGCGCGACAACTTTGCGTCGCCCGCGAGCTAACAAAAAAATTCGAGGAATTCCGCCGCGGCACCGCCAGCGAGCTTCTTGCACATTACCAGGCTCGTCCGCCGAAAGGCGAGATCGTACTGGTGATCTCTGAGTCGTAGCAGCTTCTTCAGGTCGCTGGATAGCCTGGCGAAGTTCGCTCCATGCACTGCCAGCGGCGACTTGGGGCGAATAAACAAAGCTCAACCCCCGTCAAACTCTGCCACGCAAATCAACGTGCACCGGTTGGAAAACAATGCGATCCGAGATTGTCTTTGACGAAAGTCTCAAAAGTTCTTGTAGTCTCGATGGGTTTGCCGTGTCCCTGGTGCTTCCCGGTGGGATGGCGTGCCGGACTCCGATAGGTTTCGCGAGCAAACAGTTGGCGGCCTGCGATTATGATCGCATGACGCGCCTGCCGCGGTTGCTCATGCCTTTACTCGCGGGACTAACAGTTACACTGCTGCAACTTGCAATCGCAGTGGGCCTCCTCGCGCCCGAAGCGCCGGTTTCGGACCGCTACTCCGCGCTGGTCCAGCACGACAGCTATTGGTTCATGAACATCATCGATCGCGGATATCAGACCATTGTCCCACCCATCGACCATAAGGTTATGGAAGTGTCGAATGTCGCATTTTTCCCTGCATATCCGGCGATCGCCGCGCTGTTCCGCTACGGGCTTAACATTGACAGCAGCACTGCACTCCTGATCACCGCTCAGCTCGCTGCTTGGGGCTTTTGGAGTTACTTCTTTCTGTTTTGTAAACGCTGGAATGTTTCGCCTGCGGTTCAGATTTGCGGTGCGTTACTAATCGCCGCGCATCCAGCAGCGTTCTTTCTGGTCGCAGGTTATTCCGAATCGCTATTTTTGATGGCGCTGCTTGGCTTTATCTACTGGAGCACTGTCGAAGGGAGGTCCGCGAAATTTTGGGCAGCCGCGCACGGTGTTGTGATGTCGGCAACGCGAGTTGTTGGAATCGTATGCGCCGCTTTTCCTTTGGTGCGCTCGGTATGTGAAACTGGGTGGCGCGGTTTGTTTGAGCCGCGCGAGTGGCTTCGGAAGCATAGGGGAGCGATCGGTATGACTCTGGTCGCGGCGTGCGGCGGCATAGGATTCTTCGTTTACTCTCAACTCCGCTGGGGCCGATGGAACATTTATATGCTCACACAGGCAGCCGGGTGGGGGATTGTTCCCGATTATCTGGCAGTGCTTAAGCCTGGCAGTTATCGCTGGCTTGTTCCGGCTCTGAATAATCCGACGGAAGCGAGCCAAATATCGATGACGCTGGGCGCTCTGCTTCTAGTCGGCATCGCACTTTGCGAACTGCTTCCAGCGATTCGACGGCGAGCAGGCCTGCCAGTACGTGTCGGGATCTATTTCTGCGCGGCTGCGATCTACTATCTCTCGGTCAGTGGAGTCGCCTGCGTCGATATGGAAAGCATGCTCCGCTATGAGTTTGCTGTGCACGCCTTGATCGTGCTGGCGTTTTTGAATTTTCTGCGTCAATTTCGTGCGGCGCCGATGTTTATGCGGACATTCGGCATCGCGGCAGTAGCGTTGGTCAGTGCTGCCGGGCTGTGCGTACAGGGCTGGTACGTTTGGAATTTCACCAGGGGCAATTGGGTTGCGTAGTAGAAGATGAAAACAAAAGTCGCCATTATCGGTGCGGGACCGGCAGGTCTTACCGCTAGCTATCTTCTCTCAAAAGAGTCGGTGGATGTTGTTGTCCTGGAAGCCGATCCTGTTTACGTCGGCGGCATTTCCCGCACGGTCACCTACAAAGGTTTTCATTTCGATATTGGCGGCCACCGTTTCTTTTCCAAATCAAAAGCAGTGGAGGATTTTTGGACGGAGATTTTGCCAGATGACATGCTCGTGCGACCACGCTCGTCCCGCATCTTCTACGGCGGCAAATTTTTTTCTTATCCGCTGAAGCCGTTTGAAGCGCTGCTCAAGCTAGGCGTCTTCAAATCGACGCTCTGTGTGCTTTCCTGGTTAAAAGCGCGGCTGTTTCCAATGCGGAATCCGCGGAATTTCGAGGAGTGGGTGAGCAATCAGTTCGGCAAACGGCTCTTCAATACCTTCTTCAAGAGCTACACAGAAAAGGTTTGGGGAATGAGCTGCAAAGAAATCTCTGCGGACTGGGCAGCACAACGGATCAGAGGACTTTCGCTGGGCAGCGCGATCAAGAATGCGCTAATTCCACAGCGGTACAATGGCGACCGCAGCAAAGTCATCAAGACGCTGATCAATTCGTTCCGTTATCCGCGGCGAGGTCCGGGCATGATGTGGGAAGCCTGCGCGCAAAAGATGAGAGCGCGGGGTGGCAAACTTGAGATGGGCTGCAGAGTAACCCGCTGTTCTTACGATGAAGCGTCCGGCAGCTGGACAGTTGAATACAAAGATCAACTCGGCGGGTCGGCGACAATCGAAGCCGAGCACGTCATTTCATCTGCGCCGATGCGGTCGCTGGTCTGCGGTTTGTCGCCTGCCGTAACCGACCGAACTAAACTCGCGGCCGAGAGCCTCAAGTATCGCGATTTCCTTACGGTCATGTTGATCTTGAAAGATCGACAAACGTTCGATGACAACTGGATCTACATTCACGATCCGAGCGTGAAGGTGGGGCGTGTGCAGAACTTCCGTTCCTGGTCGCCGGAGATGGTGCGCGAACCGGATAAGGTCTGCTACGGTCTCGAATATTTCTGCTTCGAACACGACGGCCTCTGGGATTCGAGCGACAAGGATTTGATTGAACTGGCAAAGCGCGAACTGATTCAGATCGGTCTGGCTAAGCAAGGCGATTTCGTTGATGGCTGCATCGTTCGCCAAAAGAAAGCGTATCCGGTTTACGATGACGATTACGCGCGCCATGTCGCGATCATCCGCGAGGAGCTAGACCGTCGTTATCCGAACCTGCACCTCGTCGGTCGCAACGGCATGCACAAATACAACAACCAGGACCACGCTATGATGACGGCGATGTTGTGCGTCGAAAATATTTTGGCCGACACCAAGCTTTACGATCTGTGGCAGGTGAACAGCGACGCCGAATACCACGAACAAGGCCCCGCCGCGGCCGAGGAAACAAATGGCTCCGCGCTACGGCTCGTCCCGACCCGCGTGGTCGCTGCTCCCGAGCTCGCTCCGGAAGGGTAGCGCACGCGTCTCGCGTGCTGGCGAACGCGTCTTCGAGGTCGCGAACTTTTCGTGGCGCATCGCTGAAGATCAAATCCCGCGGAATGAAAGACTGTTTCGGCGCGACGCCGAAACCAACACGCGAGACGCGTGCGCTACCCATTCTCAAATTCTTCCACTGGCGGGCAGGAGCAAAAGAGGTTTCGATCACCATAGACATTGTCGATGCGCGCAACGGCGGGCCAGAATTTGTGTTCGCGCGTCCACGGCGCGGGGAAAGCTGCTTGTTCGCGGGAATACGGGCGGTTCCATTTGTCCGACGCCACTTGTCGCGCAGTGTGCGGCGCGTTTTTGAGTAAGTTGTTTTGCCGATCCTGTTTTCCGTCAGCAATCGATTGCATCTCCCCATGAATGGAAATCATCGCCTCGCAAAAGCGGTCGAGCTCGTGCTTCGGTTCGCTCTCTGTCGGTTCGATCATCATTGTCCCGGCCACTGGGAATGAAACCGTCGGTGCGTGAAATCCGTAATCCATTAACCGCTTCGCCACATCTTCAACTTCGATCCCCGCATTTTTCCACTGGCGAAGATCGACAATGCACTCGTGCGCGACGAGGGCGTGTTTGCCCTTAAAAAGAACTGGAAAGTACGGGTCGAGCCGCTTGGCGATGTAATTAGCATTTAGAATTGCAACCTGACTCGCACGTTTCAATCCGGCGGCGCTCATCATGCGGATGTACATCCATGTGATCGTCAGGATGCTCGCGCTGCCGTAAGGGGCGGCTGCAACCGGGCCGACCCGATGCTCGATTCTCGATTCTCGATTCTCGATTGACCCGAACCCCGGTAAGAACGGCACGAGATGTTTGGCCACGCCGATCGGTCCCACGCCCGGGCCGCCGCCGCCGTGCGGAATGCAAAATGTTTTGTGCAGATTCAAATGGCAAACGTCCGCGCCATAATCGCCGGGGCGGCAAAGGCCGACCTGCGCATTCATGTTCGCGCCGTCCATGTAAACCTGGCCGCCATGCGCGTGCACGATGTCGCAGATTTCGCGAATGGTTGGTTCGAAGACGCCGTGCGTTGAGGGATACGTCACCATCAACGCGGCGAGGTCGCGCGCGTGTTGATCTGCTTTGGCGCGCAGATCAGCAAGATCGATATCGCCATCTTTCAAACAGGCAACCGACACCACTTTGAACCCGGCCATGACGGCGCTTGCTGGATTCGTTCCATGCGCTGAGGTAGGGATGAGACACACGTTGCGATGCGCTTCACCGCGCGAAGCGTGGTATTCGCGAATAGCGAGCAAGCCTGCGAATTCGCCTTGTGATCCGGCGTTGGGTTGCAGCGACACAGCCGCGAATCCGGTAATTTCCGCAAGCCAATCCTCAAGTTGATCGCAAATTTCCTTGTAGCCTGCCGTTTGGTCGGCAGGCGCGAACGGATGCAGTTTCGAAATCTCCGGCCACGAAATTGGGAACATTTCCGCGGTCGCGTTGAGTTTCATCGTGCACGAGCCGAGCGGAATCATCGATGTCGTCAGCGATAGATCGCGCGCTTCGAGCTTCTTGAGGTAACGCAGCATTTCTGTCTCGGTATCGTGCGTGTTGAAGATGGGATGAGTAAGAAACTTGGAATTGCGGATTGCGGATCGCGGAATGCGGATTGGCGGCTCGCCTAATTCGTGATCGGAGAAATCGCGGACCGTCGTGCCGCGAAAGATCGACATCAGCAGTTCGATGTCTCGCGGCGTTGTCGTTTCGTCGAATGAAATCGCGACCGCGCACGGCCCGAGCGCGCGTAGGTTGCAGCCTGCTTTTGCCGCGTGCTCCAAAATGATTTCGCTGGATTCGAGTTCGATGCAAACCGTGTCGAAGAAATTGTCGTGCGTGATTTTGCAGCCAAGTGCGAGCAAACGATCTGCGAGTTGACTCGTGAGCAGATGAACTCGCTCCGCGATCGCGCGTAGGCCCTGGGGCCCATGGTAGACGGCGTACATCGATGCAATTACCGCCAGAAGAACTTGAGCCGTGCAGATGTTACTTGTCGCTTTGTCGCGGCGAATGTGTTGTTCTCGGGTTTGCAACGCAAGTCGATAGGCTGGATGTCCTTCAGCATCGTGTGACACACCGACGAGCCGTCCTGGCATATAGCGTTTGTATCGATCGAGCGTCGCGAAGTAAGCCGCGTGTGGGCCGCCGAACCCGAGCGGAACGCGGAAGCGCTGCGTATTCCCAACCGCGACATCCGCTGCGAATTCGCCCGGCGGTTTCAGTAACGTCAGCGCAAGAATGTCCGCGGCGATGACAACGAGTGCCCCCGCGTCATGCGCCTGCCTTACGAAATTGGAATAATCATAAATGGCGCCATCGGTGGCGGGATACTGAACGAGAGCGCCGAAAACAGTGTCGTCGAATTTGAAACCGGAATAATCTCCAATCTTGATCTCGATGCCGAGCGGCTTTGCGCGCGTCTGGACGACGGCGATTGTTTGTGGATGGCAATTATCTGCGACGAAGAATGTTTTACGATTTGGAACGACCGCGTGACAAAGCGCCATTGCTTCGCCAGCGGCAGTGGCTTCATCAAGCAGTGACGCGTTCGCGATGTCGAGCGCGGTTAGGTCCACAATCATCTGCTGGAAATTGAGCAGCGCTTCGAGCCGGCCCTGGGCGATTTCGGCCTGATACGGAGTGTAAGCGGTGTACCAACCGGGATTTTCGAGAATATTCCGCTGGATGACCGGCGGCGTGATGCAATCGGAATAACCGAAGCCGATGAACGAGCGAGTAACCTTGTTCTTCTTGGAAATCGCGCGGAGCTCGGCCAGCGCTTCAATCTCTGATTTCGCTTCCGGCAGGGTCAATTCTCGATCCAGCCGGATGTTTTTTGGAACGGCGGCGTCTATTAAAGCCTCGAGCGTTTCGAAGCCAACCTCGCGCAACATCGCGCGAACTTCCTCGTCGTTGGGCCCGATATGGCGGCGCGCGAATGAATCGATATCGATTTTTACCCCGCGCGTTTGCATGCGAAGAGACTACGGAGCGCCAGACGCGCTTCAACTCTCCAGCGACGCTTGCGCGGCAGCTAACCGCGCAATCGGAATCCGAAACGGACTGCAACTGACGTAATCCAGACCCAGCCGGTGACAGAATTTGACGCTCGCAGGCTCACCACCATGCTCTCCGCAAATTCCCAGTTTAATATCTGGGCGCGTCTTGCGTCCTAGGTCGCAAGTAATTTCCATTAAGCGTCCAACGCCCTTCTGATCGATCGAGGCGAACGGATTTGTATCAATGATATCGAGCTCGGCGTAAGCAGGAAGAAAACTACCGGAATCGTCCCGGCTCATTCCGAGCGTAGTTTGCGTAAGATCATTCGTGCCAAAACTGAAGAACTCGGCGTCGCGCGCGATTTGGTCCGCGATAAGTGCCGCGCGGGGGATTTCAATCATCGTCCCGACCAAATATTTGAATTTTGTTCCCCTTTCTTTCGCAACCTCGCTAGCGACGCGGCGGACAATGTCGATCTGCAGCTTTAGCTCACGCGGGAATCCCACCAGCGGGATCATGATCTCGGGTTGAACCTTAATGCCTTTGGCTTGGACATCCGCCGCCGCTTCAAAGATGGCGCGCGCCTGCATTTCGGAAATTTCCGGGAAGGTGATCCCAAGCCGGCAACCGCGATGACCGAGCATTGGATTAAATTCATGCAGCTCATGAACGCGACGCGAAATGTGTTCCACAGCTACACCGAGTTTGTTCGCGAGCTCGTTCTGCTGCGCGTGATCGGCAGGCAAAAATTCATGAAGCGGCGGATCGAGGAAGCGGATTGTCGCTGGCAAACCTTTGAGCGCTGTAAAGATTCCAATGAAATCGTCGCGTTGGTAGGGAAGCAGTTTCCCCAGTGCTCGCGCCCGCTCGTCTTTCGTGCCGGCAAGAATCATCTCGCGCATGGCGTCAATGCGATCGCCCTCGAAAAACATGTGCTCTGTCCGGGTAAGTCCGATTCCCTCTGCGCCGAACGCGACTGCATTCGTTACCTGTTCGGGCGTATCGGCGTTTGCACGCACGCCGAGTCTGCGGAATTCGTCCGCCCACTTCATCAACTTTGCGTACTCCTGATAAGTAATGCTTTTCTTCGGGTCCAGCGATCGATCGACGAGCACTTGCACAATTTCCGACGGCGCGGTGGCGACTTCGCCGGCAAAAACTTCGCCAGCAGTTCCATCGATGGAGATATAATCGCCTCGATTCAGTGTCGTGCCGTTTGCGCTGAGCGTTCGCTTTTGGTAATCGATGTGAATTCCAGTCGCGCCGCACACGCATACTTTCCCCATTTGCCGCGCGACCAAGGCCGCATGCGAAGAAACGCCGCCGCGCGACGTGAGAATTCCCTCAGCGGCGATCATGCCGCGCAGGTCTTCGGGCGAAGTCTCAATGCGCGCGAGCACCACTTTCTCGCCTTTCTCCGAGCGCATCACTGCCTCCTCCGCGCTAAACACAACACGGCCACATGCCGCGCCTGGTCCAGCGGGCAAGCCGCTGCCGATTTTTTTTGCGACGAGGACTGATTGTCGATCAAAAACCGGTGCCAGAAGATGGGCGAGGGAATCTGCCGGAATGCGGCGCACCGCATCTTTCTTGGTGATCAGCTTTTCACCGACCATGTCGACGGCGATCCTCACCGCTGCATGGCCGGTGCGCTTGCCATTTCGCGTCTGCAAAATGTAAAGGCGATTTTCCTCCACCGTGAACTCGAGGTCCTGCATGTCCTTGAAATGATGTTCGAGAATGCTGCGCACTTTCATCAGCTCCTTGTGCGCTGCGGGCATTTCTTTTGCCAGGTGGCTGATTGGATGCGGCGTGCGCACACCGGCGACGACGTCTTCGCCCTGAGCGTTGATTAAATACTCGCCATAGAAAACTTTCTCGCCCGTCGCTGGGTCGCGGGTAAATGCAACCCCGGTCGCGCTAGTGTCTCCCATATTTCCGAACACCATCGTCTGCACATTTACCGCCGTTCCCCAGTCGCGCGGGATTCCGTATTTCCGCCGATAAACGATCGCGCGGTCGTTCATCCATGAACCGAACACCGCACCAATCGCACCCCAGAGCTGTTCGTTCGGATCTTGTGGAAAGGATTTTCCGGTCCGCTCCTTGATCAACGCCTTGAAACGCTGCACAAGCTCTTTCAAATCCGTGACCGTTAATCGCACGTCCGGAAAATCGTGCTTGCCGTAGCGTTCGTCCTTCAGGCGTTCGATCACAGCTTCGAACGGTTCGTGGTCTTCGCCCGGCCGTTTCTGAACGCCCATTACGACATCGCCGTACATCTGCAGGAAGCGTCGATACGAATCAAAGGCGAAACGCGCGTTGTTCGTCTTCTTCGCGACGATCTCGACCACCTCGTCGTTCATCCCTAGGTTTAGAATCGTGTCCATCATTCCCGGCATGGAATCCCGCGCGCCTGACCGCACAGAAACAAGCAACGGCCGATCTTTGTCGCCGAATTTTTTGCCCACTGATTTCTCGACTTTCGCGAGCGCCGCCGCGACCTCCGCTTCCAACTGCTGCGGGTAGGTGCGGTTATGGTCGTAAAAGTAACTGCATACCTCCGTCGTGATTGTGAATCCCGGCGGAACAGGCAGGCCGATGCGTGTCATCTCGTGGAGGTTTGCGCCTTTGCCACCAAGCAGCGGTTTCATGCTGCCCGATCCGTCCGCGTGGCCGTCCCCGAAATAGTAAACGTAGCGCGTCGTTTTCTTTCTCTTTGCGCGGACTGGTGCTCGTACAGCCGACGTCGATCTTTTTCTCGTGCGCTGAATCTTCTTTCGTCTGCTGGATTTTTTGGTAACCATGATTCAAAAGCCCGGAAGATCGTCAATAAAGCGAAGCGCCAAAGTAATTTCGGGTCTCGCGGTGGTCAACGCATGGAACGAACAAACGGAAGGACGAAAGATCGGCCGTAGCTGCGGGCGTATCGCCCAAATATAAGAGCATCACAGCCGACGCGGCTGCCTCTACAGAAAGAGAATCAGCAGTTCAGCTGTTAAGCTGGCGCAGTTTCGCCGTTTGTCAGAACTTCAGCGATCGTCGCCGTAAAGTCATCGACGCCGGTGCTCGGCACGATGATGCAGTTTCGGCGCCCGTGAGCTTCTTCGGTGATGCGCAAGAATCTCCCGCGGTCGTACGCTCGATCTGCAGTTCTCTCGCCTCGATGATGTTATCCATTTTTCCTTGAGGCCGCCGACTCTATCGCATTCCATCTGGTCAATGGAAGAAAAATCCGCAAGTTTTTACTGGGTCAGGAAAAAGGCGGTTCCGGCGGCCGGCCGGGGCGATCGCGGTCGGTTGCCCTGACTTCCATTTTGCAGCTCAGAGTGATTCGCTCGAGACGCCACATGGGCGGCTGCTGGGCACCTTTGCGTAACTCTTCGGGTCGGCAGAAGGCGCTCTTCACCTGCATGCGTACGAGGCCGTCTCTACGCGAGGGAGGTCACCTCAATGAATCATTTCAGGGAGAAAGGCGTCTCCACACCAGCAGAATCGTTGCGAGGACATCTGACGATGCCCCTCGCAGGATGGCCTTATTGATTGTTCATGTGAGCTGAGGCCGTAACAGAGTGGGTGGCTCCACTTCAGTTCCACCCGAACTGCCACAACCGGTTCTCCTTTCGCGACTCTACCGCTTCCTCTTTCACCGCTATAGGAACTCCGTTTACGGCCTCATAGGGGCAAGCGTCCTCCGCCTGATTCAGATCCGTGTCGTGTGCAGGAATTGGCTTACGGGGTCCGGAGGAAACCGTGATTCACGCCGCTCGCGTCAGTGTAGTATCCAGTGATCGCTCCCATCGGGTTAATGCTCAAGGCGAAGATTCCCTGGCTGGCGCCCGGAACATCGAAGCTCGTGATCGTGCCGTTCGCAGCGCGCACGAAGCCGTGAAACACAAAGTTTGCTTCGATAAAGCTTGTGAATTGCCGGCTGGTCAAATAGCACGCGCTCGATATCGCTTTGCATCGCGTGAACGCTAGGGCATCAGGGCCGAAAAGATCAACGCGCGTCGTCTAATCAAGGAGCGGCGATCTCTAGTCCGCCATTAACGCAGCCACACAGAAGCTGTGGCTCAGTGATCGACTGCCTGTTTTGCCTAAGGCGTCCCCCGCACCAATAGGAAACTGCCTTGGTCACCGAAGCCAAACATGTCGCCATGATTATTAATGCCGAAGGTATAAGCTAAATTTTGCCCGGAAGGCAGATTTTCCACCAGACCCGCTAGGTCCAATCGCACACCAGGTGTCGGTACGATGTAGCTGGTGCGCTCACCAGTAGAAATATTCGATATGATAATGACGTTATTGTCGTTGAACACCAATTTATTGCTGACAGTCGGGATCTGCGGGGTTCCCTCGACGAAGTAAGGTGTGAACACCGCATTCTGGTCCCAAACCCCGATGCGTTCGGTTGCGCCAAAGACAAATGAGTAACCGAGGATATCCCCGCGGTTGTTGATGCCCAGGGCCCAGGCCTCCGGATCCCCTGCGATAGGATAGAGGAACGTCGTCTGGCCGGTGCTCGTGTCGAAGCGGAAACCCACGTAAGTGGATGACTGGAAGGAGAACGTTGTGCCAGAGATGATGCCGGCGTTGTTCATGCTGAGGAATGACGCGAATGGGACATTTGGGCCGAAGTCGATCGGCGTCGCGTGACCATTCTTATAGATCTCGAGGGTCTCTACGAAGTTGGTGTCGAACGAGTCCACTAGCGCCATGCCTGAGTCGTTTAACGCGATCATGGAGCTTGTGACCTCGCCCGGCAGGCGCGCGATGAACTCCACCTGTGAGCCGCGGAACAAAGCAGCTTGAGTGTAGAAGTTCACTTCATCGGTGATCACACTGCCGGCGACAGTGCCCCCCTCGTTGACCGCTTGGGTGAAGCTGGCCAGATTCGGCTGGAGGACGGTCACAGCCCCGTTCTGGTATACGGCAACGTGGGGGTTAAAGGATGTGTCGTCGTACGCCTCGCCGTAAACGCGGCCGCTTTCGTTGATGGCCTCGGGGCCGAAGAATACGAATCCTGCAGGCAGCGGCGCTTCGTCGAGCGCGACGTAATTATAACGAAGTTCTTGTGCCTGGACCAGCACCGCCCACAATCCGAGAGTGAGCGCGAGGACCCAACCGAATCGACTTCTCTTTGCCGTCAATCCGGTGGTAAGGCTGCGTGAAGTTTTTCGATGGATGTTTGTTTTCATAAGATGTCTTTGGTTTGTTTGTCCTTTCACAGAGGTACTGCAGGAAATCCGGCGCGATATAACGCGGAAAGTTTGGATTTTTTTTGGGAAGACCGCGGATCCGCCTATGCCAAGGCTCCGGCGTGACAGGTTAGGCGGATACAACGGATGAGGACTACAACAGAGCCAGCCGTGTCGGCTGCGTTAGGCTACACGGCATTTCGACTGCCCGCTCAGGGCATGCCTGCCTCTACAGCGTCAGTTCAGTGAGAGGGGCTGTTTGGCCTCCTTGATAAGCACTCACATGGCGTCGTTATTGTCAGTTTCGCGATTTGATTGGGTAACAAATCGCATGATGCGCAAATGTAAGGCTTGGCTCGCCGCGAATGGAGGACTGAAAGGCGAAGAAGGCTTCAAGGTGCCCTATGGCCCGTATTGGTGGCTGGCGATAGGGGAAGCGCTGATGAAGCTGATTCTTCCGGTGGAATACTATCAGGTGCGAAAAAACGGAGTGCGGGAATGGGATGATGTTGGGTGGTTCGCCTATCAGAGCGATTTGGGGCGTTATCCCGATTTGCCGTCGGATGAAGCTCGTCATCGGCAATCTCTTTTCGATTTCTATTGCGCGGAAGGAAAGGCATTGGAATTAGAACCAGGTCAAGCAGCACGATACGCGATGAATCGGATCGGTTATCTTGAAGGAGACGGAAGAGAACTTGATCCGCAGTTATTTCTCGATCTTGAAACCGCGATCGAGCGCACGATGAAAACTGTTCCCGCCTAGATCTTTTGGCTAAGCCAGACCCCCCAGGGTAGCTCACCAAGGCAAAGGTGCGTGCGCGTTCCGTGGTGGGGGGGGACAGGCAGCGACTCAGGGCTACCTATCACACGCTCGTGACGGTGTCCCTAAACAGGATCTGAGGCCGTAGCAGAGTGGGGCTCCACTTCAGTTCCACCCGAACGGCCACAACCGGTTCTCCTTTCGCGACTCTACCGCTTCCTCTTTCACCGCTATAGGAACTCCGTTTACGGCCTCAAGGTGGGGAAAATGTCCTCCGTTTTATATGCAACAGATTGGCTAGTGCGGTCAGGGAATCCGCACGAACTCGTGCAACGCGCCGCTTGCATCGGAAAAGACTCCTGTGATGACGCCACCCGGGTTGATTGCGGTGGGGAATGTGAATGTGGAGCCCGGCGGGTCGAACGTGATGAAGGTGCCGTCCGGGGCGCGCACGAAACCGTGAGCCACGAAGTGTGCGTCTTGGTGGAACCCGGTGATCGCCCCTGCCGCGTTGATGGCAGTGGGCTCGGTGAACGTGGAGCCCGGCGGATTGAACGTGATGAAGGTGCCGTCGGGACTCCGCAGATAGCCGCGCCCAGACCCGTCAGCGGCGCTACCCGTGATCGCTCCAGCCGGATTGATGTCGTTGGGGATGCCCGCATTTGCATTGATCACGGTGAAGGTGCCGTCGGGAGTCCGCAGGAAGCCTTGGAAACATGTGACAGCGTTACAAAAGTCTCCCACGATTACTCCCGCTGGGTTGATGGCGAGGGCCTCGGTAAAAAACGCGCCCGGGAAATCGATGGTCGTGAAGGTGCCGTCGGGAGTCCGCAGGAAGCCGTGCTCCCCGAAGCTTGCGTCAAAATAGGTTCCCGTGATATCCCCGGCTGGGTTGACGCTGGGAGGTGGACCACCAGGAATATAAATAGGGGAATCTATAAAACCGCCCGGTGGTACATCGTACGAGGTGATGCTTCCGTCGCGAGCGCGAAGGAAGCCGTGCGTCACGCCACTTGCGTCGACGTAAGATCCGATGATCACTCCGCTCGGGGTGATGGCACTGGGCAATGTGAATGTGGAGCCCGGCGGGTCGAACGTGGTGATGGTGCCGGCGGGTAGCAACTGCGCTGACGCGAAGAGCACGCCGACGCTAAGAAATATATTTCTGAGAATTTTTGTTTTCATAAGATGTCTTTGGTTTGTTTGGCCTTTCACAGAGGTACTGCAGGAAATCCGGCGCGATATAACGCGGAAAGTTGGCTTCGCCGCGTTAAATCGTCAAAGCGTTGCCTCCTTCGCCAAGGCTACGGCCGGCCGAGGAAGCGTTAAATCGGGAAAACAACGGATTATGCGGATTTCACGGATGAGACTTGCCCACGAACCACATGCCTGCGGTTCGCTACGTCCCGGCGGCCGCTAATTGACGTTGAGTGTTGCCGGAGTACGCTCCTGGCATGCGTGCGGTCGAATTTACAACGGAGCTTGGCAGCAAGCCGGTGGTCACGATCCCGCGAGAGGTTGCGGCAAAGCTTCCGAAGTCCGGACGTGCGCGGATTATCGTTCTTACACCGGATGACCCCGAAGACGCTCTGTGGCGAGCGGGTGCTTATGAACAGTTTGTGCGCGAGGATTCACCGGAAGATGCTGTTTACGACAGTTATTAGACGTGACCACGCGTGTTTGGCGAAATCTTCATTTGTCGGTTTCCATTTACTTCTGGCGCATTCAGTAAACCGCGTCCTGTCCTACGTGCTGATTTGTCGGATCACATCGGCAACACGATCTGAGCCGCTGGACGTACCGATTTCTGATTGGAAGCAAGCCGGACTAGCTAAACCCTCTGTCGCTCGACTCGACCGGTTGATTCACAGCCGAGAAAACGATCCTCGGACGAAAGCTTGGAAAGTTAAGCTCGCGAGACGAGCAAACAATTCGTAGGGCCTGGAACCAGCAGATGCGGCTGTGAATTGACGTTGCCTACGAAAGAAGCATGATTGGGGCGTCGCAATTTACACAACGGTTCTGTATTCTTCCAATCCGTATTATCCGTGCTATCCGTGGTGAAAATTACTTCTGCTTTTCCTCGCAGAGTTTCTGGAAAGCAGGCTCGACGCGGAAACGGTCACTTCAACGCGAGCGGCTGCTTGGCCTCCTCCACCAGTTTTTCGAATCGCGCGTCGCCACGCAGCGGATCCCAGAACGGCAGCAGCTTTAATTCGCCATAGGTAATTGGGCTCGGGGGACGCGGGGGATGG
>WNFJ01056651.1_pt1 | contig 52965 bp, 50 predicted proteins | sample 5400461 | NCBI WGS metagenome assembly WNFJ01 (sample SAMN13153349, study PRJNA577476) | soil metagenome | isolation source: 115 cm saprolite on Douglas fir-dominated hillslope | place: USA:California | collected 2013-09-17
CGTCTGAGGAACTGCAGAGTAAGAACGACCGGCTCCGGCTGCTCCTCGACGTCACGAATCAGGTTGTCTCAAATTTGGAGCTTCGCGATCTGCTGCGTGCCATCTCGCAGGACGTCCGGCGCGTGATGCAGTGCGACTATGCCGGTTTGTCGCTCCCAGATGCGGAAAACAAGCGGCTGCGACTTTTCGCGGTTGACTTTCCGGAGGGCAAAGGGTTCCTGCAAGAAGACTTGGTCTATTCAATCGAGGGATCGCCCTCCGGCACGGCATTTAGAACCATGAAGGCTCTGACGCTCCAGAGCCCCTTCACCGGTTGGCTGAATTACCCCATCGTTCAGGCCGCGGTTCGTGAGGGTTTGAAGTCCTTCTGCTTTCTTCCGTTGATCAGCCGGAATCGCGCGATTGGCACCTTGGTTCTCGGCCGACTCCGAGACGATGCGTTCAGTCAGGCAGATATCGGTTTCCTTAGCCAGGTTGCAAACCAGATTGCTCTCGCCGTCGAGAATGCGCTCGCCTACCGCGAGATTCGGGAACTGAAAGACCAACTCTCCAAGGAGAAGCTGTATTTGGAAGATGAAATCCGCACGGAAATGAATTTTGCCCAGATCATAGGGAATAGTGCTTCTCTGCGCAGAGTACTCAAAGGAGTGGGAACCGTAGCGCCGACGGATTCGACAGTGCTGATTTATGGAGAGACGGGCACGGGAAAAGAACTGATTGCGCGAGCCATTCATGATTTGAGCCCCCGTAGCTCGAAGCCGTTCGTCAAGCTCAACTGCGCGGCCATTCCGACGGGCTTGCTGGAAAGCGAGCTGTTCGGACACGAGAAAGGTGCATTCACAGGAGCGATCGCACAACGCATTGGCCGTTTCGAAGTAGCCAACGGCGGCACGATTTTTCTGGACGAGATAGGAGAGATTCCTCTCGAATTGCAGACTAAACTGCTCCGCGTGCTGCAAGAAAGGGAGTTCGAGCGACTGGGAAGTTCGCGAACACTTCAAACAGATGCGCGTTTGATTGCCGCGACGAACCGCGATTTAGAGACGATGGTGAGCGAGCAGAAGTTCCGATCCGATCTCTTCTTTCGCTTAAATGTTTTTCCCGTCCACGTTCCACCCCTTCGCGAGCGCCAGGGGGATATTCCGCTCCTGGTGCGGCACTTCACGCAGCAGTTTTCCAGACGTATGAAAAAGGTCATGGAAACGATTCCATCAGCGACGATGGAAGCCCTGTGCCGCTATCATTGGCCGGGGAACGTACGAGAACTTCAGAATGTAATCGAGCGCGCCGTAATTATCTCGGCGGGCCCTGCCTTAAGCATCGATGTTAGCGATCTTAAATCCCCCAAGGCCATTCATCCGGAAGAAAGAGCCGCTACTCCGCAATCCCTGACAAACGGGGCACTTCATGGCATTTTGGAGGAAACGGAACGCCGGCACATCCTCGACGCCCTTCAGCAGTGCAATTGGGTTGTAGCAGGGGCCAATGGCGCAGCGGCACTTCTTGGAATAAATCGATCGACACTCCAAGTAAGAATACGCAAACTCGGAATCTCACGCGGTTCTGCATAATCGTATGTTTTCATTCTTTACTTCAGCTCCTTCTCCGAAAAGCACCGCCTCTGACACCGCTCTTTTAGTGTGCCAAGAAGTTAGCAGTCTGCTAAACGCTTGGCAGTAGCACTCTGGCACTCTGATCTCACGAACCTCTCGCTTGGCACTTATCTCAAAACAAATCAAGGAGTTCCGTTGTTGCCGAAACACGTTAAGTTTTGGCATCCGCGTTGCCCTTACCATAACCGCTCGAATCGAAAAGAGGAGAGGCATTATGTCTTTGATTCTCATTTTCACTCGTAAGTGGAACAGGTGGTACCGCATCCTGCGCTACGGCAATGGATTTGGACTGTTTGATTCAGTTCGATATGGGCTGTGGCTGGCACGTGGCTGAGCGTGGGCGTTCGCCATGGCTCAAAGACAAATCACGAATGGACGTCCGGATTTGCGGCTGCGCTTTGCAGGGAGACGCGCAGGTGCTTCTTTCCTCGACATCGAGGCGTGGATGCCAAGTGAAATTAAGGCCATTTGGCCTTTAATGGGCCGGCTGATGCGACTCATCGAGGGATCCCACTGCGTTGCCGGTGGGGAACCCGCCGTTGAACTCGCGCTTGAGGAAGCCCTAAACAATGCAGTTGTTCACGGCAACCGTATGGACCGCCAAAAGCTAGTTCAAGTTCGTTGCCGCTGTGAATTGGGAAAGGGAGTTTCCGTCGTCGTCAAGGACCAAGGACAAGGATTTGACCCGAATGCGGTACCCGATCCCACGACTGCCGAAAACATCGGGGCCGATCACGGGCGTGGCATCTGGCTGATGAAGTCCGTAATGGACGAGGTTTCTTTTGAGCGCGGTGGTACCGAGGTCCACATGAGGAAGACATCCGCCGGCGGGCCAAGAAGGGTTTCCCGCAGGTCGGCAGACAGCGCTAAGCGCCGCTCCGCTGTAGTCGGGAGGCGGCCGAATCCGATGGGCGGACATGAGAGGTAAACGTGCTGAGGATCACCATCAACGAGACGCCGACGGAAAAGCGATGGATTCTGCAAGGCCGGCTGGTCGGGCCGTGGGTCGGCGAGCTGAGAACAAGTTGGAAAAGAACCCACCGTAACAACGGCGGGCGAACATGCATTGTCGACCTTAGTGATGTGACGTTCATCGACAACCGCGGTGAAAGACTCTTGCGAACGATGTCAAAGGAGGGCGCGCAATTTATCGCCACCGGTATCTACATCAAGCACGCACTTCAACAGAGGTGCGCAAAATGAAACCACGAAGGAGCCGAACTGTGCCAGCCAAACTCATAGACAACACCGGCAAAGAAGAAACTGCGGTTGCTTCTGTCTACAGCCTTTCCGACAAAGGAGACATGACTCTCGTCGCCGCGGCGAAGAACCAGGATCGTCAGGCGTTTGAAATTCTGGTCGAACGTCACGCGCGAAGGGTTTTGTTCACAGCGCGTCGCATGACCCGCACGCCAGAGGACGCCGAGGATGTCGTGCAGCAAAGTTTGCAAAAGGCATTCGTCCACCTGCACCAATTCGAAGGGAAATCCTCTTTTTCCACTTGGCTGACGCGCATCGCCATTAACGAAGCCCTAATCTTGTTGCGAAAGAGTCGTGGGCTGCGTGAGATGTCGATGAACGATTCAACCGAGGGCGAGGAAGCACTATTCGCGCTGGAGGTCCCTGATTCAAGTCCGGATCCTGAAGGTATCTATTCACAGCGAGAGCGGGAACGAATTCTGTCCTCGGTCATGAATGACCTGCCGCACGGAACACGCAGGGCAATTCAGTTGCGCGAGCTTGACGAGCGATCGACCGAGGAGACCGCTCGAATTATGGGAATTTCCGTTGGTGCCGTAAAGGCTCGTGTGTTTCATGGGCGAAGGAAATTGCGCGAGAGATTGAAGCGCTATGTCGGATCAACTTGGACGTCCGGAAGAAACGCTTCACGCACGATCCGTAACACGAGACATATCTCGCAAGATCAGGTCCCCTGCAATGCGTGTGGTTAAAGCGGGCAACGAAGGGAGCACCTGGCTGCTTTAATGCAACAAGAGCCCTCTCGGTCGCATGACATCAAGATTTGATGTAACAAGAGACCGTACGGTCTCATCTGATACTTGTACCCGGCGCGATCAGTTCGCGGTTGGAGCGTAAGGAGTTCTAGTTATGTGGATCGTTCGAGTCGCTCTGGACCGGCCGTACACGTTCATCGTTCTTGCCGTGCTCATTTTGGTTCTGAGCCCGATCATGATCCTGCGCACGCCCACGGATATTTTCCCGAACATCAACATCCCGGTGATCGCGGTGGCATGGCAGTTTACCGGCATGAATCCCGAAGAATTGGAAGGGCGGCTCACGAGCACGTATGAACGAGTGCTGACCACCACCGTTGACAACATCGAACATCTCGAATCGACGACCGTAAATGGTCAAGCTATCGTCAAAATTTACCTGCAGCACGGTGCGAGTTTGGACACCGCAAATGCCCAGGTGACGGCCGTATCCCAAACGATCCTTCGCCAATTGCCGCCGGGCACTCTGCCTCCCCTCATCATCAACTATAGCGCTTCGAGCGTGCCCATTCTGCAGCTGGGCCTTTCCGGAAGCGGTCTCTCGGAGCAGCAGTTGAACGACCTCGGACAGAATTTCCTCAGGCCCCAGCTAGTGACGGTGCCTGGGGCCGTGGTTCCTTTCTTGTACGGGGGCAAACAACGCCAGGTCATGGTCGATTTGAATCCCGGCTTGATGCAATCGAAAGGGCTTGCTCCCCAAGACGTTCTCACTGCCGTCCAGCAGCAAAATCTGATTTTACCTTCCGGGACAGCCAAGATGGGTCCCTTCGAATACGATGTTCGGTTGAACGCCAGCGCGAGGACTGTCCCCGAGCTAAATGACCTCCCTGTCAAGGTCGTTGGGAATTCCACGATCTATCTTCGTGACGTAGCGAATGTGCGCGACGCTTTTGCGCCCCAGACCAACATCGTGCGCCAGGATGGCCGTCGCGGCGCCCTGGTGTCCGTACTGAAGGCCGGCAACGCTTCGACAATCGACGTCGTGAAAGGCATCCGCGGCCTGCTTCCGCGTGTCGCCCAGACGCTTCCCCCGGAACTGAAGATTCTGCCTCTGTCCGATCAGTCCATTTTCGTCCGAGGCTCCGTGAACGGCGTCATCCGCGAGGCCATCATCGCCGCGTGTCTCACGGGACTGATGATTCTGCTGTTCCTGGGAAGCTGGCGCAGCACCTTAATCATCGCCATCTCCATTCCGCTATCCATCTTGACCTCCGTCATGATCCTCAGCTTTCTCGGAGAAACCATCAACATCATGACCCTCGGAGGATTGGCCCTGGCCGTAGGAATTCTTGTGGATGATGCTACGGTTACGATCGAAAACATCGAGCGGTATTTCGAAGAGGGACATGCCCAGCGCGACGCCATCCTGGAAGGCGCGGCGCAAATCGCGGTCCCCGCTCTGGTATCCACGCTCTGCATCTGCATCGTGTTTTTGCCGATGTTCCTTTTGAGTGGCGTAGCACGGTATCTGTTTGTGCCTCTCGCCGAAGCCGTGGTGTTCGCCATGCTCGCGTCGTACATCTTGTCCCGGACGCTGGTGCCTACGCTTGCGATGTACCTACTGAAAGCAAAGCGGGGCGAGGGTGCCAGTTCACGGAATCCTCTCGCGCGCTTCCAGCGGGCATTCGAGCGCGGGTTCGAACGGCTTCGGAACTCCTACCAAGCCCTGCTCACAGCGCTTGTGCATCGGCGGGTCCTCTTCATCCCCATCTTTCTTCTGGCTTGCGCTGCGGCGTTTCTCCTTGTGCCCTGGCTCGGTCAGGACTTCTTTCCGAGCACGGGCAGCGGTCAATTCATCCTCCATCTCCGCGCCAAGAGCGGCACGCGAATCGAAGAGACCGCGAAGCTGTGCGATCTCGTCGAGGGCACGATACGGCGTGAGGTCCCCGAGCGCGAGGTGGACAACATTCTGGACAATATCGGACTGCCTTACAGCTCCATCAATTTTATGCACAGCACATCGGGCCTCATCGGAGCGGGCGACGCCGATATTCTGGTGTCTCTCAAAGAAGATCACCACGCCACGGTAGACTATGTTCAGCGCCTGCGAGAGAGGCTGCCCCGCGAATACCCGGGCACCACGTTCTACTTCCTGCCCTCGGACATCGTGACTCAGGTTTTGAATTTTGGTTTGCCGGCGCCCATCGATGTCCAAATAGAGGGAACGGATATCGATGGCAATCGCGAAGTCGCAGCCCGCATGCTGCACGAAATCGAGCGGGTTCCGGGTATTGCCGATGCGCGCATTCAGCAAGCGTTTGATTACCCGGAGTTCGATGTAGCCGTGGACCGTACCAAAGCGGCCCAGGGCGGCTACACTCAGCGCGATGTAGCCAACAGCCTGTTGAACTCACTCAGCGGTAGCTTCCAAATCACCCCGATGTTTTTTCTGAATTTCAAGAACGGCGTCAGCTACAACCTGGTGACTCAGACTCCGCAATATTCGATTCAATCCCTAGAAGACCTCCAGAACACTCCACTCAATGCGGCAGCTGCCGCGCGCCCTGAAATTCTCGCGGATGTCGCTTCCATCCAACGGACGAACGAGATGGAAGTAGTCTCGCATTACAACATCCGGCGCGTCGTCGATATTTACGCCGCGGTCCAGGGCCGCGACTTGGGAGCTGTAGGTCGCGAGGCCACGCGCATTGTGGATGCCAACCGCAGGTCCTTGCCGCGCGGGAGCTTCATCACCGTTCGGGGCCAACTGCAAACGATGCGCAGCTCTTACCTCGGGTTGCTGGGCGGACTCGTCTTCTCCATCGTTCTCGTCTACCTCCTGATCGTGGTGAACTTTCAGTCTTGGCTCGATCCGTTCATCATCATCACCGCGCTTCCTGCGGCGCTTGCCGGCATCGTCGGATTCTTGTTCCTCACGCATACAACGCTCAGCGTTCCGGCCTTGATGGGCGCCATTATGTGCATGGGTGTCGGAACGGCGAACAGTATTCTCGTCGTGTCTTTTGCGAAAGAACGACTAATGCACCACGGAGATCCGGTCGAAGCGGCCATCGAAGCCGGCTTCACCCGGTTTCGCCCTGTGCTCATGACCGCGCTGGCCATGATCATCGGCATGATTCCCATGGCGCTCGGGCTGGGCGAGGGTGGCGAGCAGAACGCGCCGCTGGGCCGCGCCGTGATTGGCGGCCTGTTGTGCGCCACCGTTGCCACCCTGATCTTCGTCCCCGCGGTCTTCAGTTTGCTTCACGGACGGCGTGACCCTTCCTCTGTCCAAGAACAGTCCGCGGGCGACCCTGAACCAATTCAAGCGTGAGTAAGAGGAAAACCTAATGACACCGCGCGAGGAAAATGTGACGAGCAGTCCCGAACCAAAAACGATCGAACCGCAGACCAAGCAACCGCGTACCGATGGATTCCAACACATGCGAGGAGTCCGCCGTCGAACGGCGATTCTCCTCGTAGCCGCCGCCCTTGCTGCTATCACTCTACTGATTTACTCCGGTATCCATTCGCGCGCATTAGCCGAATCCCGGCTGAAGCAGCGAACGGAAGAAGCCTCCATTCCCACCGTCGCCGTGGTTTTTCCGCAAGAAGGCGCCCCCACGCAGGAAATTGTCCTGCCCGGCAATACCCAGGCATTCAGCGACGCACCGATCTATGCCAGAACCAGTGGCTATCTCAAGCGCTGGTATTTCGACATTGGCGCGCATGTCCAGAAGGGCCAATTGCTCGCGGAGATTGAAACTCCCGAAGTCGACCAGCAATTGCAACAAGCTCGAGCGGACCTGGATACCGCGCAAGCCAACCTGAACATTGCCAAGATCACCGCCAGCCGTTGGCAAGACCTGGTGAGTACGGGCTCGGTATCCCAGCAGGAAACCGACCAGGCGGTCAGCAATCTCAGCGCGGTGAGAGCCGCAGCCGAATCCAGCGCTGCAAATGTGCGACGCCTGGAGCAGTTGCAAGCGTTCGAGAAGGTCTACGCTCCCTTCGACGGCATCATCACCGCGCGCAATACGGACATCGGGGCACTCATCGATGCGGGAGCCAGCACACAGCCGAAGGAACTCTTTCACATCGCCGCCAGTCGCACGCTCCGCCTGTACGTCTCCGTTCCGGAGGTGTACTCCCGCGCCGCGCGCTCCGGTGCGCCAGCCACATTGACCCTCGATGAATTCCCGGGCCAAATCTTTCATGGCACTCTCGTTCGCAATGCCAACTCCATCGACATCGCTTCGCGTACGTTGCTTGTTGAAGTCGATGTCGACAATCCGACCGGCCAACTCCTGCCGGGCGCATACGTCTTTGTGCACCTCAAACTGCCCGACCAAACTCGTTCGGTGACCATTCCATCGAATACGTTGATCTTCCGCAAAGAGGGCCTGCAGGTCGGACTGGTTCGCAACGGCAAAGCGGAGTTGGTTCCGGTCAAGATCAGCCGCGACTACGGCAATACCGTAGAAATCGTTTCAGGCCTGCAACCAACGGACGCCGTCATCGTCGACCCTTCGGACTCTTTGGTCGCCGGCATGCCCGTGCGCCTGAGCAACAAACCGGCAGGAGGATCCGGGCGATGAGGTACTTCTTCGCTGTCATGCGGTTCATCGTCACCAGCATAGTTGCGCTGCTTCTAGTGCTGCTGATCGTAGCGCTCGAGGGTTGCACCGTCGGAACCAAATACTTCAAGCCCTCCGTCCCGACGACACCGGCCTATAAGGAAGAAGCGCCAGGCTCATTCAAGGAGTCAGACCAGTGGCAGCCCGCGCGGCCGGGCGACCAAATAAGCCGCGGAAACTGGTGGGAGGTTTTCGGCGATCCGGAACTCAACAATCTGGAAGAGCAGATCGCCGATTCCAACCAGAACCTCAAAGTAGCGGAAGCGCGCTTCCGCGAAGCTCGTGCAGCGATCCGGTTCAATCGCGCTTCGCAGTTTCCAACCATCTCGACTTCGCCGAGCGCCAGCTATGTCAAGAGTTCAGACTTTTCGCCGAACTTTCCATCGAAGATCCAACAATCCAGCAAGGGCGATTTCGTGCTGCCCTTTGATCTTTCCTATGAGCTGGATCTTTGGGGCCGCGTGCGGCGCAGCGTCGCTGCCGCTCGCGAAGAAGCGCAGGCAACCGCTGCCGACTATGAAACCGCAAAGCTCAGTCTCGAGGCGGAACTCGCCATGGACTATTTCGAATTGTGCAGCGCCGACGCCCAGAAACAACTTCTCGACGATACCGTAAAAGCCTATACCGACAACTTGCAGCTCACGCTCAATCGCTTCAAAGGCGGCGTGGCCCCGAAGTCCGACGTTGCGCAAGCACAAACCCAGCTAGACACCACCCGCGTACAGGACACGGATGTCACCGTGCAACGAGCGCAATTCGAACACGCCATTGCAATTCTGATCGGAAAGCCACCCGCGGATTTCAGCCTAGCCGCAGCCCCGCTGAATTACCAACCTCCCAGCATTCCGATTGGTCTCCCGTCTGAACTATTGCAGCGGCGCCCGGACATAGCCGCCGCGGAGCGCCGGGTGGCGGTGGCGAACCAGCAGATCGGCATCGCCCGCGCGGCGTATTTTCCAACCGTGACCCTCGGTGGAACTGCAGGATTCGCCGGCTCGCAGGGTTCCAACTGGTTCGGATGGCCGAGCGGCTTTTGGGCCGTCGGTCCAGCTCTCGCCCAGACTTTGTTCGATGCCGGGCGCCGTCGCGCCACTTCCGAATCGGCGCGCGCGAATTATGATGCCGCGGTCGCAACCTATCGTCAGACCTCACTTACAGCGTTCCAGGAAGTCGAAGACAACGTCGCCGCCTTGCGCATTCTCGAGAACGAAGCGCAACAGCAACAGCAGGCCGTGGCGTCATCGCAGGAATCTCTTCAACTTTTTACCAATCGTTACAAGGGCGGCGTCGACGCGTACCTCCAGGTCATCACCGCGCAAACCATCGAGCTCGCCAACGAGCGAAATGCCATTGATATCCAGCGGCGTCGGTTGGACGCGAGTGTGCTTCTGATCAAGGCACTGGGTGGAGGCTGGAGTGCGTCCAATCTTCCTACGTTCGGCGCGTCCTCCGTTCGGGACTATTGAACATCCAGGGGGAGCGATGTTGCGGACATCGATGTTGGCCCAGGAGGAAGGTCGCATCTTCGAAGAGCTGCTTTCGCGATTTGATTCTCTCGGCGATGAGCAGATGCTTGCGGTCGGCGTGACGCCGGATTGGTCGGCCAAGGATTTGCTGGCGCACTTGGCCCACTGGGAACGGGCGGCGGCGGAACAGGTGCGGGCGCTGGACGCCGGAACGTGGTCACCTAAAAAACGGACTCGGGAGGAAGTCCAGCGGATCAATCGGGAAGTTGGGAAGGCGAACCGAGCGACACCGCGCCATCTTCTTCGCCAGGAATTCAACATGGCAAGAAGCGAAATCGTGTCTGCGCTGCGAGTGGCACCTGACGAGATGGAAGAAACGTTCCCACTCGCGCGGATCGTTAGTTCGCAATGTGTACGTCACAGGGGCCACCATCTGGCGCAACTTCGTGCCTGGGTCGAGCGTCTTGGAAATAGTTCGGAATGAATGTGGCTCTCGACTTCCTCCTGCGTTTTGGACCGCTTAGATGACCACCCACTGAGTCGCAAGCGCAATCCACTTGGTAGGGCGACAGACCCGCAAGCGAGTTGTTCGGCTCGGGCTGCCAGGAGCAGAGTGACCTTTACGGGGTCCAACCGCCGCCAAGAGCGCGAAAGGATCCGACGGCGGCGCGCGCTGCGGTTTCTCTGGTTAGAGCGAGATCATCTTTAGCTACGAGCAGTTGGCGGTCTGCATCAAGCACATCCGTGAGTGGTATTACTCCGGCTTTGTAGGACTGCTCGGAAAGATCCTTCACCCGCTGAAGAGAACCAATCTCTCGGACAATCTCATCTCGGCGCGACTCTGAATGTGCCAACGCGCTGAAAGCATCTTCCACGTCCTCGGTCGCGCGGAGGACTGAAGTGCGGTATTGAAGCAAGGCTTCCGCGTTCGCACCGCGGGCTTGTTTGACTTCTGCATCCACCCGCCCGAAATCGAAAAGTCGCCATCGAAGGCCAGCAACTGCGGCCGGCTGGAAGGTCTTTCCTTTGAAGAGATCTCCCGGAGCAATGCCCTCGTTCCCCAGGACTCCGGCAAGTGAAATTTTGGGATAGTATTCGGCGAGTACTTGGCCAATACGGGCGTTCGAAGCCGCCACCGCCTTTCGGCCGCGATGATGTCTGGGCGCCGCGTCTCCAACTTGGCGGTTAGCTCGGTACTCCCCCAAGGGCCTTATAAAGGGCGATGACCGCCACGTACACGTCTCGCTCGCTCTCGGCAACGGCGTCCTCCGCCTGAAGCTGAGTGCGCTCGGCGTCTAAAAGCGACAAGAAATCGATCACGCCTTCGCGGTAACGTAGCCTGGCGATGTCGGCTGCCCGTTTGCTCTCTTGCGCCTGCGCGTTCAGCTTTATCAGCCGTGCTTGCTGCGCGTGGTAATTGGAGAAGGAATTTTCCGTTTCTTCAAGGGCGCGCAAGACGGTTTCATCGTAGGAAGCGAGAGCTTCGTCCGTGGCCGCACTCGAAGCGCGCACGCGGGCCCGCGCGCGGCCCAGGTCAAAGGCCGACCACGTCACGCCAGGCGAAGCGGTTGTTGCGAAGGACCGCGATGTAAAGAAGAGACTGCCGCGCCCCGCCAAGAATCCAACGAAAGCAGAGACACTGACTTGCGGGAACAGTTGAGCGACTGCAACTCCTTGGCGTTCGGTAGCCGCAGAAAGACGCCGTTCCGCCGCGCGTACATCCGGCCGACGCCTCAGCAAGTCAGCGGCGTTCCCAATGGGCAAAGCCTTGTCGATGGGAGCATAGTTCCGCGGAGAAAGATCCGCGGAGAGTTCACCGGGCCTTGTTGCCGTGAGCACTGCAAGCCGGTATTCCGCTCGTTTCGTTTCAAGTTCCAGCGACGGTATCGTCGCGTCGATAGCCGCGACGCGTGCCGCCGCGCTAGCCACATCTTGCTCTTCGCCCACGCCAGCATCACGACGGAGCTGCGTCAATCGCAGTGTCTCTCGCTGATTCTTTAAGCTGCGTTCTGCAACGGCAAGGCGCCACTGTGCCCCGCGCAACTCAAAATAGTTGCGCGCCAGTTCGGCTACCACGCTAACCTCAACATCGTGCAAGTCCGCTTCGACCGCCTGGTTGTCGCTTCTTGCGGCAGCCACGCTATGACGAACTCGTCCGAATAAATCGATCTCCCAGGAAGCGTCAAAGCCTGAACGGAACGTATTTATGGTAGCCGGATCGTTGAAAAATCCGGGGATTTGCTGTTTTGCATAAGTGTAACTCGCATCGGCAGGAACCGTGGGATAGCGATCCAGTTTTCGCTCATCAAAGATGGCGCGCGATTCCGCGAGCCTCGCCCGTGCAACGCGAATACTGGTATTGGCCGTAAGCGACTTTTGGATCAGAGAATCAAGAACCGGATCCTCGAATTGGTTCCACCAACGCGAATCGAACGGCGTATCGGTGACAAGTTGCGGATCTGCGGCGTGATATTTCACCGCTGCGGGCTGAGGCGCTTTATAGTGCGGGCCAACGGCGCAGCCGCCTGCGCCAACTACAAAGGCGAAGAGCACAGCGTATTTCAAGAAGCGCATGAACACGGTTCTAGGCCTCCACCGAAGCGGGGTCCGACAGACCTGCATTCGCCCCAGCTTTCTTGTTCTCGCGGCCCTCAACCAATCGCTGGACCAAGACATAGAAGACCGGAGTCAGAACCAAGCCAAACGCCGTGACGCCAAGCATGCCGAAAAATACGGCAACGCCAATGGCACGGCGCATTTCTGCTCCGGCTCCGGTTGACAGCACTAGAGGAATGACGCCCATCGTGAAGGCGAGAGAAGTCATTAGAATCGGCCGCAAACGCAGCCGGCACGCTTCCAACACTGCCTCGACTCTGTTCGCCCCTCCGTGAAGCTGTTTCTCCCTGGCAAACTCGACGATCAGGATGGCGTTCTTGCAAGCCAGCCCGACGAGCACAATCAAACTGATTTGCGTGAAGACGTTATTGTCGCCATTCAACAGCCAAACGCCGGCGATGGCGGAAAACAGAGTCATAGGAACAATCAAGATGATTACGAGGGGCAAGGACCAGCTTTCATACTGAGCTGCGAGCACGAGGTACACGAGGAAAACAGAGAGCGGAAAAATGTAAACCATGGTGTTGCCAGCGAGAATCTTTTGATAGGTGAGCTCGGTCCATTCGTATTTCATTCCATTTGGCAGCTCGTTGTCGAGCGCCTTGGCGATCGCGGCCTCTGATTGACCGGTGCTGTATCCCGGTGCGGCCGCCCCATTAATTTCCGCCGCAGGAAATCCGTTATACCGCATGACGCGGTCCGGCCCGTAAGTCGGCTTGACGGTGACCACCGATCCCAGCGGAATCATTTCACCGGCCAAGTTTCTTGTCCTGAGGTGACCGATATCTTCCGGCCGCAGCCGGTACGGCGACTCGGCCTGCACATTTACCTGGTAGGTTCTGCCAAAACGATTGAAGTCGTTGACATAAAGCGAACCGAGGTAAACCTGCAACGTGTCAAACACATCGCCGAGGGGAATGCCGTAGGTCTTGGCCTTTTCGCGGTCCACATGAGAATCGATCTGCGGGACGTTGATATCGAAGCTGGAAAAGACGCCGATTAGACCGGGTGTCTGGTTGCCTTTTTGCAGCGTGGCAGTGGTCTCTTTGTAGAGCGACTCCAAGCCCATGCCCGAACGATCTTCAATGTAGAGTTTGAACCCGGCCACCGTACCTATTCCTTGAACGGGCGGCGGAGGGAACACGACGATAAATGCCTCCTGGATGGACCCATATTGTTTATTGAGATCCGCAGCGATGGCATTCGCGGAAAGCTCCGGAGACAGTCGCTCTTCCGAAGGTTTCAAACCAACGAATACGATTCCGGAATTCGGGCTGTTGGTGAAGCCGTTGATCGACAGGCCAGGAAATGCAACGGCATTCCGCGCTCCCGGGCGTTTCAAGGCAATGTCGGACATCCTGCGAATTACGTCTTCGGTGCGATCGAGGGTGGCGCCATTCGGCAACTGCGCGAAGCACACGAGATATCCCTTGTCCTGCGTGGGAACAAATCCCGTAGGCACGCGCGAGAAGCCGAGAATGGTCAGCCCGATGAGTCCTGCATAAACCACAACGGCAATCAGACTGGAGCGCAGGGTGCGCGTGACAAGTATCCCGTAACCGCCCGACGCACGGGCAAAGAAGCGGTTGAACAGCTTGAAAAACCAGCCAAATGCAAATTCGATGGCGCGCGTGAAGCGATCTTTCTTCGCGCCGTGGGACTTCAGGAGAAGCGCCGCAAGCGCCGGACTGAGCGTGAGGGAATTAAACGCGGAAATCACCGTGGAGATGGCAATCGTGAGGGCAAACTGCTTGTAGAATTCACCCGAGAGTCCCACGATGAACGCCGTGGGCACGAAAACCGCGCACAACACCAAGGCGATGGCCACGATCGGGCCGCTAACTTCTTCCATCGCGCGGCGCGTAGCTTCCTGCGGTTCATATCCCAGGGCGATATTTCGTTCCACGTTCTCAACCACGACGATCGCGTCATCCACGACGATTCCAATCGCCAGGACAAGCCCGAACAGTGAGAGGGTGTTCAGAGAAAAGCCGAGCAGGAGCATGACGGAGAAGGTTCCGACGAGCGAAACGGGAAGCGCCAGCAGCGGAATGACGGACGCCCTCCAAGTCTGCAGGAAAACGAGCACCACAAGCACGACCAGGATGAGCGCTTCGATAAACGTGTGGCCCACGGCCTGAATCGACTCACGCACGAAAACCGTGGGGTCGTAGGCGATTTTGTAGTCCACGCCTTCCGGAAATGATTTCTTGAGACGTTCCATGGTGTCGCGTACCTGTTGCGACGTTTGAAGCGCATTCGAGCCAGGCCGCTGCGAAATGGGAAGAGCCGCGGCAGGCTTGTTGTCCAATAAACTTCGGAGTGCGTACGTGCTGGAACCCAGTTCGACGCGGCCTAAATCCCGGATGCGCGTAATCTGGCCGTCCTTGGCGGCGCGCACAATAATGTTGCCGAATTCTTCCTCGGTCGTGAGACGCCCCTGGGTGTTTACAAGCAACTGAAACGCGGTGCTCCCTGTGTTGGTCGGCGGAGCACCGAGCACACCCGCCGCAACCTGCACGTTTTGCTCGCGAATTGACTGGACGACATCCGTGGCCGTCAAGTTGTGGGAGGCCAGTTTGTTTGGATTGAGCCATACGCGCATGCTGAAATCGCCGGCGCCGAAGATCTGTACGTTGCCGACGCCAGGGATGCGGCCCAACTCGTCTTTCACTTGGAGGATGGCCAGGTTCGCCAGATACAACATGTCGTAACGGTTGTCCGGAGATACCAGGTGCACGACCATGAGCAAATCCGGCGAGGTTTTCTCAGTGGTTACGCCGAGAAGCTGGACTTCCTGCGGCAATCGCGGCAAAGCCTGCGATACCCGGTTCTGCACCTGCACTTGCGCTTTGTCGAGGTCCGTGCCCAGGCCGAAGGTGATCGTCAAAGTCATCACCCCGTCGGCCGTGGCTTGCGAAAACATATAGAGCATGCCTTCGACGCCATTGATCTGCTGTTCGAGCGGCGAGGCAACGGTGTCGGCAATGACCGTGGGATTCGCGCCGGGGTACGAGGTACGTACGACGACAGTCGGCGGAACAACATTCGGATATTCGCTCAGGGGAAGGCGAAAATAGGCGATCGCCCCGATCACGAAGATGATGATGGAGATGACCGCCGCGAAAATCGGACGCTTAATGAAGAAATTGGAGATATTCATGGGGATCCCGGACTATTGCCGCACTTTCGCCTCACGCGACTTCACTGACTCTCCCACGAGTGCCGATTGTGCGGATGTATCGCTCGGCGGGTTGGCTTGGCCCGCCATGGAAACTTTCCTGGGCGTGACAGTGGCTCCGGGACGCACGCGCTGCAGGCCGCTGACGACGATCGTGTCGCCCTCGTGCAAGCCGTCACGCACCACGCGCAATCCCTCCGTAATCGGACCGAGTTTCACGGTGCGATACTCGAGCGTGTTGTTTTTGCCGAGCACAAACACGTATTTTTGATTCAAATCCGTGATGACGCCCTCGTCTCTTGCCAGGCAGCCGCTCTGCGCCCCGCCTCCCTGCAAACGAATCCTTGCAAACAGCCCGGGAGTCAGAGCCAAGTTCTTATTCGCAAAAGTGGCCCGCAAGCGAATCGTTCCTGTCGAGGAGCTGACCTGATTGTCGACAAAGCTCACTTGCCCGACGTGGGGGAATCCGTCTTCGTCCGCCAGACCCAATAGCGCTGCACTGTGCAGTTCGTGCGAACCCGCTCCGTGGGTTTGCGTGACGCGCGCATACTTGAGGTACGTCTGCTCATCGACGTCGAAGTAGACGTAAATCGGATCGAGCGAAACTAGGGTGGTGAGCGGCCTGATCTGTCCGGCTCCGCCCTCGACCAAATTGCCTTCCGTTATTTCCGCTCGCCCCACTCGGCCCGTAATCGGAGCCGTCACGCGTGTGAACTCCAGATTCAGCTCGGCGCCACGATGTGCCGCCTCTGTGGAGGCAATGCGAGCCTCGGCTTCGTTGCGAACTGCGGCGCGCCGGTCATATTCTTCGGCCGACATCCCGTCGTTGTTATGAAGGCGTTCGGCGCGCTCGAAATCGCTTTGCGCTCGCGAACGCTGCGCTTTCGCCTGCGAGAGTTCGCCCTTTAGGCGGTCCACTTCCGCCTGGAACGGTCGTGGATCGATCTGAAACAGGAGATCGCCTTGTCGAACGATCTCGCCTTCCTTGAAGTGGACGCTCTGCAAGTAGCCGGAAACGCGCGGGCGAACCTCGACAGCGTTAACTGCCTCAAGTCGCCCGGTGAACTCGTCACTGTCGCCTATTTGCTTGCAGATAACTTCCGCTACACTCACTTCCGGCGGCGCTGGAGCCTTGGGTTGGGCCGAACTGGAACATCCGGCATTTAGGCTGGCAAGAGTCGCCAAGCCCATGCCCAGCATCAGCCGTGGTGTGAAGGTGCCGAGGTTCTTGCTCTTCCATGAATCCTTTGTTTCGAGTCGCATATGCCTCTCCGAAATTGTTCCCTGCGTTTTGCGTTCCTGGCATCGACGATTGGCGCTGGAGGCCTACCGTGCTGCTTAGGAATCCAGTCCCGACAAGGTCGTAGTCAAGATGGATGAAGGAGGGGCGGGGATGGTTACATCGGGATACGTGACACGTATGCGATACATGGTATACAATGTGGAGGTAGGTCCATTATGGCCAAGAGTCCAGAATTCTGTTCGGTAGAAACCACTGCGCGCATCGTCGGTGGACGCTGGAGAGCCGCAGTTCTCGAGCAGCTTTTTGATGGCGCCAAGCGATTTTCCGAACTGAAACACGCTATTAACGGAATCACACAACGAACGCTGGCCCAGCACCTCCGCGCCCTACAGAGCACGGGAATTGTTGAACGTACCGTATACCCCGACACGCCCCCGCGAGTGGTATACGCCATTACTCCTCTCGGAGAGTCTCTACGGCCGTTGCTGGACGCGATGTGCCACTGGGGAAAGTCGCACTCGGCTGCGATGGCGCTAAAAAAGCTCCGGGCCTCCGATAGGCTGCAATAGGACTTCTGGGGTTCGCTCGCGTACACGTTGATCGGTGGAACGGCCGTCGGAACAGCGCTCACACTCATTTTCCTGCCTGCGCTTTATTCCATTTGGTTCCGGGTGAAGCCAGCGACTGTGAAGCAGAAACAGGCGGAAGCGGTCGCCGTGTAAAGCCGAAGGCCATGCGACGCTCGGGCGTGCACTCTTTTCGACGAATCCAAACTGCGGCTAAGGCAGAGCACAGCCAGGAATGGCTGTGCTACACGGAGGCGTAAGGAGTCAAAATTGGAGCTTGAGGGCCAGCTGGATGGAGCGGGGGCCGCCGATTTGGTAGAGGGGGTTGAAGCCGCCATTGGCGCCGCCGGAGCCCAGGCTGCTCGCCAGCGTTTGCGTCGAGTGGCCGAACAGGGGGTCGGGGGGGGTCGGTCAGGGTGTGGTTGGGATTGGCGAAGTTGGGGTGGTTAAAGATGTTGAAGAACTCGGATCGGAAGCGAAGGCCCATCCTTTCGGTGAGGTGAAATTGGCGCTGCAACCCAACATCCGCTTGCATGGCTCCGAAACCCCGCAGCACATTGCGGCCAAAATCGCCCTGCCGGTGGTCCTTCGAGGGTTGAAGACTGAAAGCAGCCTTGTTGAAGATTTTGCTGCCGGGATACCGCGAGCCATAAAGAACGAGCGGCACTCCGGAGTTGACGTCGGGCCGGGGATATAAACCTCGTCTCCCTCCCGCAAATCGGTGACGCCGGTTGACAGGGTCTGTACTACGCCGGAAACTTCGTGACCGGGGATGCTCGGAAGGCGATCCGAACCATCCATATTCTTGGCGGAGTCAGTATTTATGACTCGCCCCTTTCGATACTGACCCTATTTCCGGGGCGGCAAAGAGAAGCGCTTCGAGTACGACCAGAATTCCTTGAACGCTCTCTTTTAGCAATGGTGAAAGTGGCTCTCTCAGCGTCAGTGCGTACAGCGGGGCAGCAATGCCACTAGGACGGTCAAATCCCACGGCGTGAACAACCGCTCATCGGCCTGGATTCCAGCCGTCTCGGCGACACGTGCGATGAAGCCCAAGCGATGGCGCTTCACGAAATTGTGCACGTGCTCGAGGCAAATTCCGGTAAGGTTCACGACCTCTGCGTAAGTGAAGAGTTTTTGGCTCGCTTTGACGGTTATCATAGTACAGATTTTCCCGATCTCTGGACTCCCTTAGGATTCGTGGACGATTCAAAGGTCGCGTACGCGAAACGTGCTGATCCGATTAGATTCACCTTTGCTTCTCTTCACCGTGCAAACAGCCAGTACCTTACAAACATCCATACGAGCGGCCCCGCCAAGCAAAGGCCGGTCGCCATCGCCAGAAACACCTGAACGCCGGAGATATGTACTTTGCGGGTCATGCGGCCCATTGGCTGACGACGCCGCACCGATTCATGCAGCTCGTTCTTCGTTGAAGTCTCGCCAATTCTGGTGCTGCAAGAGAGAATTCCATGCTTGTCTCAGCCGACAGAGCTAGTCCTGGCTCTGCATGAGCGGGAGCTGCGAAGTGAGCTGCACGTCGATCATCATGCTGATACGGCGGTCCAGCTGAAAGAAGGTCGCCGCTTTCTTTCCGGGCAGTACCTTCCGAAAGATCGGCACATACCTCTGGCGAAGCTGCGCTGCGGCGATATCCGTATCCAGCCAGCGGCGAATGAGATTGTCTGCCCGCTCGTCGGTCAGCGATCCATACCCATCGGAATATTCTTTGATGATGGCCGTTCGAGTGTCGTAGATCTTTCCGAAATCCGCCGAATACTGCTCATACACCTGCCAGAACTTAGTCGCTTCGCTATCCGTAAGCGTCAGATTCGCAGCGATGAGCTGCTTCTTGATCGAACGGATATCTTTGCGCAACAGCGCGAACTGCTGGTCCGTAAACGCGTCGGCGCTGCTGCCAGCCGCGACGGCCGGTTGCGCAGATGGATCTTGAGCCACCACTCTTGGACGTCCAAACCCGCACACACCAATAAATGCCAGCACGGCAAACATGATTTTCTTCACGGTATTCCCTCTCCTTAGGTGTCAAGCAGCAAGTCCCGGGACGCAACCTGCCGGAAGTTCCGGTGGCAATGGGCTCACCAAAGTAGTGTTGCAACCGGTTTGCCAACCGGACTGCCACGACGTGGCTGCAAGTGCTGAGTGGACAGTGTGATGCGATAGCAGAGTGTCCATGAACTGAGCAGTAGAAGCGGCGCTGTCAAGCGCTTAGCGCTTTTGCCAGACGACTGACACTGCATTCGACAGAATTAGCACAATCAGTACTTCCCGTGGAAAATGGCCTGGTTGATATCGGGCCAAAACTCTTTGACGATGTTGAACACGCCATCTAACGCGATTTGGGTCAGCCACTTTTGGCCGGTCTTCGTCCAGGTGCGTTCTCTCGACGGGTAATATAAGTCCGATATTCCTGCGCCGGCTCCGTTGCCCACAATTTCAGAAAAATTGAAAGTTCGGCCGCCGGCATCAGTCCGCGTGATCAGCAGACGGCTGACCGCATAGCCTGTGCGCTTGAAAAAGCCGCCATGCCCGAGCGTGTAGTATCGCGGGTCTTCGTGGGTCGCCGCAGGTACGATAGCTTCCGTCAGATAATTTCCCACCGCCTGATCAGACATCGCGTGCCAGTAGTAGCGGCCAAAGCCTTTGGCGCCTTGTCCGAACTCTGGATAAGACTTATTCGCTTGGCTGGCACCGGCAATAATCCCCGCGGAAATGAAAGACGAATAATCGAAGCTGTCCTTCGTAGCCAGCCAGAACTTATCTTTCAACGACAGCGGAGGCAACTGCGTGTTGGCGCTCACAGCCCGGTAGTTAGGAAAGATCCAAAGAATTCGCTTGGACTGTTTAGCTTCGTCATTAGTTTCGGGTGGACTTGCTGCAAGGGCTGTGGGTACGCTACTCGATTGCCGCTGCGCGTTCGGATCGGGCTCCTGCTGCGGCGAGGATACTGGCTCGCCCAGAAGCGCCTGTTTCGGCGCAACGATCGGCCGAGGCGCATCTTCAAATGAAGATTGGGCGAACGCCGGGCTTGCCCAAAACAGGAAAGCAAGGGCGATCGCCGCGCAAGCGTTGCGAGCCCGGCAGGAGCCCTGGCGCAGGGATAGAGAGCGGCTGACGGGACTATTCGAAACTGCTGCGAGAAATGTGTTCGGAAGCATAAGCGTTTGATTCACGATTCTCCTGTATCGATTCAAATTCAGCCGGTAAAAAATCCTGGACGCGGACCCAGCAGTTTCGTGCGCATGACTGGGCACCACACCTTTGATAACTTTGCGGCCAACCTGGGTACATTGCAATGGCGTTCCACGAGCTCGCGGGCGAAGGCCATTCCCAAACCGCATGAAGCGCCTGTGACGAGTGCGTAGCCGTCGTGCTTCATGTCAATTTTTACTCAGAGACCGGCGCACGGACTGTGGGAACCGTGTATCAAAAGCACCGTCCCAGAAACGCGTAGTGATGCCGTAGCCCTTGTCGATCCCACGGGGACTGTGATGGTATAAAGAAGTGGCGCAACAAGAGGTCGTTTCCGTCTCGTGCTGACCGACAAGCTTTTGACGTAGCTGTCAATCCTCCGTCAGCGCCGTTTCGGATGCGCGAACGCTGTGGTGTACCATTTTATTCGGGGCCACCAAGTGTATTCCCTTCAAGCGGTTGCTCTCTCCTCATTGAACTGATGGGCCGTACCGAACCTCCCCGGAATGGAGGGAATGCGGTGAAGTACTAGGAGCGCTACTCGCAGAAGGGTGACCTTCGGAAGTTCCAGCGCCAGCAAGTGAAACTTATTTCTACAGCGGCTAGTTACGCAGTTGCCCTTCCCGTTCCCGCATTTCCGACGGGCCTTGACGCGCACTGGGAAACGGAAAATCGCACGGTGTGGAATGAACGGGAGCACGCAAGCGAGAAATACGAGCTGATTTACGAAATCAGCTGGATTGCGGAACTCGGCGTCTGGCGGCGTTTTCTGCGGTCCCAGCGTAAGGTGCAGAGCTAAAGACATCATGCCTTTGTAGATTTGCCAAGCGAATAGCGATCCACGGAATGGCTCCGCCTGCCGATCATAAAGGTTGAACCTCAAACCGTGCCCGGCACATCTACCTAATAAGGGTTCCAAGCGATGACGCTGCAGAAGAGGTTCAAGAACATGAACATATTCGGAGGTGCCGGAGGATTTTCAAGGCTTCGATTGGGCAGGCAGATTTTGGCTTCTCTGTTGCCGTTGGCTCTGTTGTTTGCGGCTTGGCCTCAGCACCTGTCGGCCCAGCAAGACGGGCAGGCCCCGGCGCAGGTCCCCCAGAGGCAACAATACATAGAGCAGACTCCCGAGCAATTGCAGCAGTTGGCAGCTCCGATTGCGCTGTATCCGGATTCGCTTGTGGCCCAGATTCTGGCGGCGTCTACGTTTCCCGAGCAGGTCGTTGAGGCCGACCGATGGGTGCAATCGCACCCGGACTTGAAGGGAGACGCTTTGGGTCAAGCTGTGGACCAACAACCCTGGGACCCGAGCGTCAAGGCGCTCGCTGCATTCCCGTCCGTCCTTGGGAACATGGACAAAAACCTCTCCTGGACTTCGTCTCTCGGCGACGCTTACTACAACCAGGAACAGGACGTGATGGATGCCGTACAGGTCATGCGTCAGCGGGCGCAGCAAGCGGGCAATCTCAAAACTACGGAGCAGCAGACGGTAACGACGCAACAGTCGACCATCATCATTGAGCCTGCCAGTCCCGAGATCGTTTATGTCCCAGCGTATGATCCTTGGGTGGTTTACGGCGGTCCGATCGTGGCGTGGCCGGGGTGGTATCCGTATCCCGGAATCTGGTATGGCGGCCCGTATCTCTCGTTCGGAGTCGGCTTCGGCATCGGCTATTTCGGAGGTTATGGCTGGGGCTGGCATCATTGGGGCTCTGATTGGAATAACCACGTCGTAATTTATAACCACAACTCGTACTACTCCCGGAGCACCACGTTTTATAACCGCAACAACTACTACCGAGGCGGAGACGCGCGCGGGGGAGTTAACCGTGACCGCGGCGGATTTGGCGGCCCCCGGGGCGCAGATCGTGCCCGCGTCAATGAAGGGAACAGGCCCTCCAATACAAACGCCGGCCGCGGCGGCGCTGAAAACCGTCCCGGCGCAACGCCGAGACCCTTTGAAGGAAACAGTAACGCTGCTCGAGGATACGCTGAACCCCGCGGTCAGAGCGGCACACGGTCGGGCGCCTTCAGCGGCTACGGTCACGGCGGAGAGACAAGGAGCTATTCATCACGCGGAAGCGCGAGCTTCGGTGGTGGTGGAGCGCGTGGCGGCGGTCGTCATTGATCGAAGAGTCTCTATGCTCGTTGTAGTTTGAAAAAATTAGAAATGGAGAGAAGCGCTATGTGGCAAACGAAGTTGAACTTCGGCAAATTTCATTCGCCCAGTCTTCCCAGATTAGCCGCGGTCGCTATTCTCTTGACGGGCTGCGTTCCCAGCCGTTCCATGGCGCAACAACAGGGCCAGAAAACGTTTTCATCTCCGGAAGACGCGAGCAACGCGCTTGTCACGGCGGCGCAGAGTAACGACGAAAAAGCGCTCCTCGAGATCCTGGGACCCGAGGGAAAGCAAGTCGTCTATTCGGGAGACGAAACCGAGGACGCCAATAGCCGTGCTAATTTCGTTCAGAGATATCAGGAGATGCACCGTCTGGTCAAAGAACCGGATGGAACTGTTATTTTGTATATCGGCGCAAGAAACTGGCCCACGCCCATTCCGCTCGTGAACAAAGGCAATTCGTGGTATTTCGACACCGACACGGGCAAGAAAGAAATTCTGTACCGGCGAATTGGCCGCAATGAGTTATCGACCATTCGCGTTTGCCAGGAGCTTGCGGCTGCGGAAAAGGAATACTACTCCACACAGCACAACGAGTACGCTCAGAAAATGTTCAGCGATGAGGGGCAGCATAATGGCCTTTATTGGAAGGCTGCTGCTGACGAACCCCAGAGCCCTATCGGGCCACTGGTTGCGTCGGCCATGGCTGAGGGCTATGCCAGAAGCCGGGACAGTGCTCCGACTCCTTACCGCGGTTACTATTACCACATCTTAACTCGCCAGGGGAGAAATGGTCCAGGCGGCGCAAAAAATTACATCGTAAACGGCAAAATGACCGGGGGTTTCGCTTTCGTGGCTTATCCGGCGGAGTACCGGTCATCCGGCGTGATGACCTTCATCGTTAACGAGGATGGAGTCGTCTATCAAAAGGATCTCAGCAAGAAGACCGAAGTTCTCGCCAAGGGCATGAAAGAATACAACCCCGATTCCAGTTGGCAAAAGGCTGAAGAGCAGCAGGCGGGTGGCATGGCTTTGGTCGATAGGCAAGATGTGGGCAGACAGGCCGGGCTAACTGAGTGAACTGATTCTGGGCAGCCAACCTTTGCGGTTTGAAGAAGCTGTTCCGCACTGGTCCGGTGTTCGCCACGACTAACTTCCGCAAGGCTTTCCAATCGGCATGCACTGCGGTAAAGTTAGGAATTAAAGTTGGTCCCAAGGCTTGGCAATACCGGGGACTAAAGCCGTATGACTTGCGTAGAAGCGCGGTGAGAAATTTGAGCCGTGCGGGAGTGCATGAGACAGTCGCCATGAAAATCAGCGGACACAAGACTCGTTCAGTCTTTGATCGCTACAACATCACGTCGTTAGATGACTTGAAGGAAGCCATGGGGAAGGTCTCTCGCCGCAATGCAAGTTTGATACAAGCTGTGAAAAAGCAGTCGGTCCAAATCGTAGTTAACGCCAGTGTTTTGTTGGTCAAAGCCGAGGTAGCTCAGTGGTAGAGCAGCCGATTCGTAATCGGCAGGTCGTGGGTCCGACTCCCACTCTCGGCTCCATCTTTTCAACGAGATAACCCGCAATCAAGCCACCTGCAATTCCTGTGTTGCGCTAAGTTTGCGCTAAACTTGTCCCATCAGTTTGCCGGGGTGATTGTCACAATGCACGACTCACAAACCGATGCATTCATCGCCTATATTTTCCCCCCTGAACGGAAAAGATGCCGGACAGACTTTGCAGGATCGTCCGCTCGATGAACGTGAGATTCAAGAGCACGAACTTAACGCGAAGCTGAAAGTCTACTGCAACCGTCTTGGAGGCTACTGTGAGGGACTCTTCAGGATTATTGACGCAAAATATAAGAGGACTGTATTTCCACGCAGCCACGGATTTTCAGTTACGATTCCGTACTCCTATCAAGGGGAGATACCCCAAGGAGTAAAGGACGTGATTTACATACGGATGGATGGTTCGGCTTAAGAATTTTCGGCGGTAATCCATCATTATCAGGGTAATGAAAACGCATCAATGGCGGAAGTCAAATTGACCACTACCTCGCCGCAGTTGCTTCGCGGCCGCAGCACCGCCGTAAATGTGCGCTTCGCCGACCAGCGCCCCCGTCCATCGCACCGCGCTTCGGTGTGATCTCCCACTCATTTTCATCACAATTTGGTGTCCAACAAAATCCCAGGGCGCGGGAGGTGTTGCAAAAGGATTGATTGAATTACTCTTCAAGGAATCCACCTTTGCGCTGTGACGCCAGGAAACGCACCAAACTGAAAAGAGTTTAGAGACAATTGAGGGACAGTCCAATTGGCGCGTCGATCCGAATTCACCAGATTGTCGTTACAGACTCCCAACCTTCGGACATGTGTTGGATTCCCATCACCCGCTCCATAAACCTCGTTGACTCGGTTACCCTTGCGCTGCTAAGAACGAAAATGAAGCCAGTTGGACGTGGATTTTGGTCCCAGGCTGGTCCCAAATTTTCGTCACAGCTGAGATAGACGGCGGTATGATCTAAAATTGTTGCCATGAAAGTTGCCAGGGCTTGCACTTGCCGCGAATCTAAAGGGGCCACCACACAAGTATAGGCAGTTGGGACGTTCGAGCAAAGAAACTGTCCGCTGGCAACGGCTTGTCCTCAGTCGCCCGGAGTTGAAGGGCGGAATGCCTTTTTCACCGATCTTGAGTGGTTTCTTTGGAATGCCTCTTTCGGACCAACCAAGCAGCTGGGAGTGTTGCGATCAAAAGCCAAAACGTGCCTGGCTCCGGAAGAGGATTGAGCATGGGCGGCTTGGGGCCGGCGGGTTGGGGTGCACCGCTCCCCGGGAAGACCGGGACGATGATTGGCGGGATGAATATCGGTCCAACCGGTGGGGAGTCGGGAGTGAGGATTATGGGTGGAGGAGCCACTGGCGAGTTATCGGGTGGAAATAAAGGGGAGCTCGGTGGTGACCCCAAGGGCGTATCCAACACTTCGGGGACAGGCTCTTCACGAGATATTGGGGTGGCAGGAGGATCCGAAATGCGATTTCCGCAGCGAGTTCGCGACGTATTCTTTCCATCGGTAATCAGAGTTTCGTTCTTGAAAAGTGCCAGTTTCCTTTTGGTCCAGTAGATTCGGTTCCCGAGGCGATAGGACACATGGACTTCCCTATCCTGCGTGAGCCGGATTAGCCGAGCCCTATCCAGGTTGAAACCCCGATAGTGCGCTTTGAGCAAGGGGTCATGCGAAATTGCACTCTTTAATTCCTCGACGCTTCTTATTCCGCCAGGGATGACGGAGTAGGGGTAGATGAGTCGATCGTTCGTTTGGGGATATGGGCGAGGGGCAGAGAGCATCAACGATGGAAATGATGGAGGGAAAACGGCAGGTACCGGGGAACTCTCGACATAAACTTTTTGTTGCGTTTCCTGTGGCACGAACACCCAAAACGAGATGATACTAGCGAGCACCAGAACCGCCGAGATCGTCAGGTGGTAGAAAAGAGCTTTCCTCCTCAATCTCGCGAAGACCCCGTGATCTCTTCCCATCTCCTCTTCCCGCACGGACCGAACAAGCCGGTCCATTTCGAGGGGACAATCGAATTTCAAGAGCTGCAAGAGAAGGGCCAATTCGACGCATGTAAGAAATTGCACCGATAGTACTTAAAGAAACGATCTGATGCTCGCCAAGGTCCGTTCGAATTAGACCATTTTTCGCGCAACTTCACCGGATCGGAGAGCGGAAGTGCACATTCAGGGCCTTCGGGGAGTCATAATTTGGTTACATTTGTGGGATAGCGTGGCCTCCCCACCATTTCAGGATGGGCTCACCTCGCGTCCTGAAATTCACGGGCCTTAGCTTGATCACAAGCGTATCGGCTGGTGGGTGTTCTTCGTCGGCCTGGGCGATAAGTGGCTTGTCACTTGCAAATGTTTTGGAACTGGAGCCTAGAAATAGGTCTGTCTAGTCGCTCCTGCGAAGTCGCAATGCTGCCCGAGGGACGGTGAAAATGAGAGTGGATTCCATCATAGCGCCGCAGGAAGTCGAGGCGACCTGCCTACGGAAAGGGTTACTGAAGGATCTCGCCATGAAGATCTTGTATCTGAACGGCGAGCTCACCCTTGTCGAGCTGAGTAACCATATGTGTCTTGGTTTAGGCGTGATTGATGAGATCTTTCAGTCTTGCCGCAAAGAACAGCTGTGCGAAGTGAAAGGAATGGTTGGCGGCAGTCACCGAATCACTGCCAGCGAGCAGGGGAAGGCACACGCAGCCGACCTCCTTGCCCTGAACCAATATGTGGGACCGGCACCGATCACTCTGCGAGAGTATACGGCCCGGGTTTGCGCACAGAGTGTGCAGACGTCAAAGATTGCGGCGGCAGACCTAAGGCGGGCATTTCATGAGCTTGTCCTGGGCGAGGAGATCTTGTCGCGGCTGGGAGCGGCGGTGGTCTCAGGCGCCTCCATCTTCTTATATGGACCGCCAGGGAGTGGGAAGACCAGCATCGCTAGCTGCATTCCCGAAATTTATAACGACGACGTCTGGATACCCCACGCCATCGAAGTCGACAACCAGATCATCATTGTTTATGACCCCGGTGTACATAGAAAAAGCGAACGAGCGATTCCAGAAGATTCCGACAGACGCTGGGTTCTATGTCGACGTCCGCGAGTTCTAGCCGGAGGCGAGCTCGCTCCTGAAATGCTGGACCTCCAATTCAATTCGACAAGCCACTACTACACTGCTCCCTTGCAGATGAAAGCGAATAACGGAGTCTTGATATTGGACGACTTCGGCCGACAGCGCATGCGACCAGAGGAACTCCTGAACCGTTGGATGACTCCACTCGACCGACGAGTCGATTTTCTGACGCTCCCGGGGGGGCGGAAGTTCGAAATCCCCTTCGATCTCTTAGTGGTGTTCTCCACGAACCTTGACCCGAAGCTCCTTGCCGATGAGGCTTTCCTGCGCAGGATTGCGAATAAAGTCAAAATTGACCACCCGGTGGCCGAAGAGTTTATCCAGATCTTAAAGGCGGAATGCTGGACGCGTTTCCTTCCCTTTGACCAAGGAACACCGGAGTACGTCGTCAACTACATCGGACAAGAGTTTAAGAAGCCGCTATGTCAATGTTATGCGCGGGATCTCATCAATCAGGTCTTTTGGACGGCGCGGTATTCGGGCGTTGAGCCACGCCTCACACGCGAGACAGTGCAGCAAGCCTGCCGGGCTTATTTTCTTTCAACCGAAAAAATGGAATAGCCACAGAATTAAAAGGTGATGGCTAAGGCTTTGGTTTTTCGTCGGGAACTTCCAAATAACCCACGATCCGATCGCGCAGAATCCTGGTGGCGACCAGTCCGAGCGGCGTGGAATTGCGGGAGATGACAAAAACGACGACTTCATCCACGGCGCGGTCCTTGAGCTCAACGCATTTGTCTTCCAGATAAACGCATACCGTGTAGCGCTGGCTCCTGGGGTCCGAACCCTTGAGCATCATCGATACGGGTCCGACGGATTGGGGGGCGGAGCCGCGGCGCAGTTCAAATTGCACGGCACTGCGGCGTGTCCGCGCGAGTAGTGCGTTGAGCTGCTCGCGTGTTTGAGAGATCTCGCCCTCTTGAGAGCCAACGGCTCCCACCACATCAGCCAAGCGATCGGTGGTCGCCTGCCAGGCTTCACGGTCGGCGGCAGCGGTGTCATTTGAGGGTTGAGCAACGGAAGGAGGTGGTGAAGGCTGCGGTGCCAACTGGGTTGGAGGGTACTGTCTTTTCGTGTCATTTGCGGGAGCGACTGTATACACGGTTTTCTTTGGAGAAGGATTTTCGACAAGCGCTTTCACAGTTGCACTGGAGGGAGCAGCATCCGATTCAGGTGCGGAAGACTTGCGGCGGCGCTCGAGCTGGTCGAGGCGCTTCTCAATTCTCGTCAGCTGCTGTTGGACCGCGTCCAAACTCTGAGAATCAGAAGCCGCCGCGGCACTTTGCCTGGAGTCTGCCAGGAGCTTGTACCCGAGAAAGGCGAGCGCAGCGAGCGCGATGACTAGAAGTAGCGGTCCAAGCATACGAGCCTGCGCGCGTGGGGCGGTTTCTGGTGCGGGAACGAAAGCCTTACGGTCGAAATCAACGCCTGCCATTCAGGACCCCCTACGATTCCAAGAGCTTTAATCCAACAGTTCAACGCACAGAGGCGTGCGTCGGGTAACGGGCTGAGAGCGTAAGCGATACGGTCCGAGTTTCACTGGGCAACAAATCCACCGTGCGTGCCCCATATTCCATTCGCTGTCCCCGTAACTCCACTTGATACTTGCCAGGCGCTACGATCAGCAGCAAGGGCGCATGCCCGACAAACATTCCATTAACCCAAACCTGTGCGCCATAGGGAATCGAGCGAAGAAGCAGTTTGCCAGGATGATTGCCGGCGTTCTGTTCCAGGGCCTGTCGATTTGCGACTTCGGGTCGTTGAACGGCTGGAGCGAGCAAATGCGCGGATTTGTTCTTATCCGCGGCTGTTGTGTCTGACGGGAAAGAGGGCGCCTTCGCTCCACCGGCAACCGTGGCGGAGGCCGATGTCGCTCCGGCGGCTTCAGCGAGGGCTTGTCCGCTAGCGAAACCGGGCGCGAGGCCGAGAAGAAGAGAAAGAAGGAGAAATTGATTTGCAAGGCGGCAGGCAGGAACGCCAGGGGCCTGCCGCACAGCAAGGCGGGCGCTCGCGAGATTTGGCCCAGAACGCAAAAGCGAGAGCAAGGTTCTGCATCGTAAGTTGCGATAAGGCTTAGCCATCGTTGATCATTTCCCGGGGCGTGGCTTGTTTGAGCAGGAGTGGTACCAAATTTCCAGAAGGTTTGCACCAAGAGTGGAGTAAGTTCTGCATTGACAGGCACTTCCACATACCCCAAGTATTTACGGTAACTCGCTCCTCAGGCCGAGGCGGAAAAGTGACCAAAATCTCTCAAGTCAAGACCCGGAGAGTCCACAAATGGTGACTGGGTTGGCCGGTTCGATGCGCGTTGGGCGGGCTGGCAGGTACGTTTCAGCGGCTTAAGTTGTTGGTACGGCGCGTGCATCCTAGATATCGCTGAGTGAAGAGTGCTGTGAACGCGTAGCAGATTAGAGCCTGCGTCGCGAAAAAGTGTCCCGCACCAGAGCGGCTGGAATCACCAGTGAGCTTTCAAAGCGACAGACCTTTTGCTGCCATGACGCTGCTGCAACCGCGCGCACCTGCGTCGGCGAAAGCGTTTCCGCGAACTCTAGCGCGGACCGGGGGACAAGCGAGAGCCCCACGTTTCCTCGTTGTTCGCGATCGAGAATTTGCGGGCTGGCGGGGATCGCTGATTGCTGTGTGCACCCCGGCGCGCTTGCATCTCTACACCTCCCCTATTCGCCTTTTCCGCCACATGCCGGTTGCGCGATTCCGGTTCCCTGGGCGGCCACTTACGGTTTCGGTTCTTCTCCACGTTGCTCTGATTTTTTTGTTTCCGTACTTGCTCCCAGGGAGCTTCCGGAGACCGATGCCTGTGGAGGTGGCTTCCGCCGAGCCGGGGAGAATCTATTACCACCTCACTATAATGGACTTGCCTCGAAAGCTCCCACGAGTTACTTCAGAGGGTTCGGGCGGACACCCGGCCGGCGGCTCTGAAGCAGCAGCCAAGCTCCCGGCCTTAGGCAGTACAGCGGCTCATCCGAAGATTACGATTGTGCTGCGACCGCCGCATCCTAACAATTCGAAGCAGACGATCTATCAAAGCGCATCCGCACCCGATCTGCGGATTACCATGGACTTGAAACTGCCAAACATGGTTGTGGGGACAACTGCCGTCCCTAGGCCGCGAATCCACTTCAATCCGAACAGCTCGAAGCCTTTGCAAGCGCGTAAGTCTATCACTACAGCACCAGCACCAACGCTGACGGCTAGCGTGAGCTCATCGGTCATACCTGTTTCGGAACTCACCAGCGGCCAGCCCCATCTACCAATACCTCCTACGGCACCGGCCGCGATTACTCAGAGCCAAGAGGCGCAGGCATCGGTCGAGGGCGGACTTCCTAGCGGCAAGGAGGGAAGTGCGCTCGTCATTGTTGGCATCGATCCGTCGCAGGCGTCGTCGCTGCTTGCTCTGCCAGTCGGCAATCGCTGGGCAGAACTCTCTATTTCCCCGGTTGGAGGAGGTGCCGGATCGCCAGAAGGCACCTCTGGGAAAGTGCGGCTTTCGGGATCCGCCAGTTCAGGCAGCGAGGGCAATGCGAACGCCGGCGGGGGATCAGGTCAGCCGGGTGGCGGAGCTGGAAACGCCGGTGGAGCGGCAAACGCCGGTGGCGCCGGAATACTTAGCATCACCGGAGGAGTCGGCGAGAATTCCGGTGCTCTCGATCCAATGCCACCCGCAAACATGGTCTATGCCGTATCCTCTTCCGTTCTGCCGCGCAAGAATGCTCTGGTCGTTTCGGCCGGACCGATGGGGGGCGGAGGCCTTGATATTTACGGGGCTCTCCGCTGTGGAAAAATCTATACGGTTTTCTTGCAGATGCCCGGGAAAAGCTGGACCCTGCAGTACTGTCAGGCGAAACACGAAGCGCCGGTGAATGCGACCCCTGGCCGATCTGCCATGGTAAGGCTCGAGTCAGGTTTGCTGCCACCCGACCCTGAACTCAGGTTCGATTTTCGACGTCTGCCGTTGCCACCTGAGAGTGCCCATAAGCTGATTCTACTCAAGGGATTGATTCGAGAAGATGGAACGGTGGATCTCGTTCAAGTCTACCGGAGTCTGTTGCCCCTAATGGACGAAGCGGCACGCCTGGCGTTCAGCCGATGGAAGTTCAAGCCAGCAATGCGGGACGGACAGGCGGTTGGCGTGGAAATCTTGGTTGGCATTCCCTCGGACGCTCCAATCGTCCGCGCGGTCCGCGAATAGCAACTCGATGGCTGAAATGTTGCCGGCATAGCTGCGCCCCTACGGCGGTGGATCTTGGAGGGTAAGACGGTGCAACATGCTGACCAGGGTAGAGAAAAGAACTTCCTGTATTTGCACCGGTCAATTTAGGCGCGAAGGCAGTCACATCGACTAGCTAATTGAGGGTAAAGTTGCTTAGCCCGAGTTTGCCGGCGAGACCGACGTTCCGCAGCTGGTATTTTGCGTGCTTAGAGGTACTAATGAATTGCGGTGCGTTGCCTTGAGCGTTGCTATAAGTAATAGTCCCCCAGCACACTCACCTGTCGATAGCAAGTCGAGGAAACTTGGCATAATCTTCCCGTCTCCGCGGGGCTAGGCATAAGCTCATCGGGGACTTGGGGCATTTGCACAGTTTGTCGTAATGAGGGGGCCAGCTCATTGGATAAACCCATCATACAGGTTTCTTTTTTGAGCCAGGACTCGGGTTTGGGCGAGGCCATAGCGCGCGCCTTAGGGGAAGGGTTTTTCACCCGTGCGTGCAACGAGCGGGAAATTGATCGCCTGTCGGAAGTACAGAGGTGGGCGGACGTCGTCCTTCTGGATTTACGATCAGCCAATACGAGCGGGAACGGCGAAGCCCTGCTGCGGCTGATGGAGGAAATGAACGGAGCTCCCTCGCACACTCCCATGGTGGTGCTGTGCGACGGCGAGAATCGCCATCTCCTGCTTAGCTGCATGGAGCACGGGGCCAGCGACAGCATAACGAATCCACCAAACATCTTAGAGCTCCGGATGATGCTGCGGCGCGCTCACCGGCTTCACGAAGCGGAAGAGGAGCTGCGACGATTGCGAGCTGGGGCACTTTCCACAGGAAGACTCCACGAATTGATCGGCACTTCCGCAGCGATGCAAGAACTTTTCGCGCTGGCACGCAAGATTGCACCCTGTGACGTGAATGTTTTGGTAACCGGAGAAACCGGAACTGGAAAAGAATTGCTGGCGCGCGCAATCCACGAATTGAGTTCGCGGAGCAAGGGCCCGCTGGTGGCGTTTTCTTGCGCGAACCTGCCGGAGACGCTGGTCGAGGACGAACTGTTCGGACACGAGAAGGGTGCATTCACGGGCGCGCAAATGAGCCGGCGTGGCCGGATGGAAGCAGCGGATCATGGAACTTTGTTTCTGGATGAGGTCGGAGACCTTGGCGTCGGACTGCAACCGAAACTCTTGCGCGTGATTCAGGAGAGAAGCTTCGAGCGTCTGGGCAGCAACATGACGACCAGCGTGGACATTCGATTGATATGCGCTACGCATCAGAATTTGGCTGAAATGGTCAAGCAGGGAAAATTCCGCGAAGACCTTTATTACCGTTTAAATGTGGTGCAGATGCATTTGCCGCCGCTTCGAGAACGCCGCGACGACGTGCCGCTATTGGCGCAACAGTTTCTGCAGAAGTCCGCCCAGCGGTTCAGGAAAAGAGCAAAGCGCTTTTCACAGCAGGCTCTGCATGCTTTCGAGGAGTATCATTGGCCTGGCAACGTGCGTGAGCTGGAGAACATAGTGCAGCGTGCGGTGGCACTCTGCGAGGACCAAACCGTGGACACCTCATATTTGCCCGCATCCCTGCGGGCGGGAAATGACAGCCTTACACCTGCATACGGATGTGAAGCGCCGCAGCTTCCCCGATCCTATGAGGAGGAGATCCGCCGCTTTAAGCGCGGACTGATCTTGAGAACTTTGCGCGAGTACGGCTGGCGTAAAGCGGAAAGCGCCCGGGCGTTGGGAGTCGCGCGCGGCTATCTGCACAGATTGATTAACCAGCTGGGAATTCAACAGCGTGAGGGTGATCAGGCCGTAGAACGCTTGGATGAATCTTCGCCGTTGGGACCGGTCATGTGATGCCGGAGGTCCATGGGTGCCAGCGATACCGGCCCGGCTGACCGAGGCGTCTTTAACGGGATGAGAACTCAATCTGAATCACAGTTCGTCGAGAGTGTCTGCCTTCCACTGTTGCGGAGCGCGCAAAATCCAGATGGGGGATGGGGATTCCATCCCGGTTCTGAGAGCCGGCCGGAGTCCACGTGTTGGGCGCTTCACGCTTTACGTCAGTGCTGCTGGCCGGAAATTCCCGAGGCTGCGGTTCGCGGTTTCCAGTTTGTTCGCGAAGCACAACTGCGGAGTGGTGCCTGGCCATCCGCGCGCGAGGAGCAGGTTGGCTGCTGGGTGACTGCGCTGGCCTGCTGGGTTCTGCTCGCGGAAAAGAATTCGTCGAATGCGGTTGCCATGGGCCTGGACTGGTTGTGCAACGATTGGCCGCAAGACAGCACGCTCTGGCGGCGTTTTCTGGCCAGGTTTTCGTCACAGCGCCATATTTTCCCCATCAACAATTTCTACCGGGGATGGGGATGGACGCCCGGCACCAGCAGCTGGGTGGAACCTACGGCATTGGCTCTTCTTGCAATAGGCGAATGCCCTGCCGAATTGCTTCCTCCCGCCGCAGCGAGACGCAGGAAACTTGCAGAAGCGATGCTCCGCGATCGGATGTGTCCCGGCGGGGGATGGGATTGCGGCAATCCCCTGGTGTACGGCGTTGCGGGTGAACCCCTGATAATTCCAACGGCTTTGGCGCTTCTCGCTTTGCGCCATCAGCGGGAACAGCGCGAGAACGTCTTGAGTTTGGAGTGGCTGGAAACGAACGTGGCCAATATTCAGGGTCCCGGGTCATTCGCCCTGGCACGGCTGTGTCTTGAGTCATATGGCCGCAAATGGCCGGACAATGCGCCCGGATTCCGCAGCTTTCACGAAAAAAACGAGTTTCTAAACAACATCCAAGTTGCCGCTTGGAGCTGCCTGGCGTTGTGCGCGAAGAGACCCTTCCTGCCAGTGGGCTTACCGTCAGGAAAGGCGTCATGAACGCGCGTAACGCTGCGCTTGTGCCCTCCTTCCAGCGGACCCTTTCGAAAGTAGTGATCCGTCGAGCTGCAAATTACGGGCAGGAGTTGGCTTCGCTGATCTACGAGAGCCTCCTCGAATTCAAGCTGCCCATGAGGGACAAGACCGTGCTGCTGAAGCCAAACCTCGTCGGTCTGGATCCGCTCGGAGTGATGAATACGCACCCGGCTGTCGTTGCCGCCGCGCGCGAGGCTTTTTTGCACCTGGGAGCCTCGCAGGTTCTGATTGGTGACGGCCCCGCAATGGACAGAGACACCGAGGCCGTCATCGAATCAGTGCGGCTAAGAGAGTTTGCAGGCCCGCTTGCTCGCACATTCGTGGACTTGAATGTAGACGACGTGGAGAGAGTACCGCTCAAAACTCACGCATCGCGATTGAAGGAGCTTTACCTTCCCAAGACTGCCCTGGGTGTGGATTTCCTGGTGTCGATGCCCAAACTTAAGACGCACCACTGGGCCGGGGTGACGCTTTCCTTGAAGAACATGTTTGGGGTGGTCCCAGGAAGCTGCTACGGCTGGCCCAAGAACGCGTTGCATTGGGCGGGAATTGACCGCGCGATTCTGGATATCAATGCGGTGGCGAGGCCAGACTTCGCGATTGTAGACGGCATCGTTGGCATGGAGGGAAACGGTCCTATCCAAGGAACACCGAAGGCGTGCGGAGTGTTAGTTCTTGGAGACGATCCCGTAGCTGTCGACGCCACGTGCTGCCGAGTAATGGGACTTAACCCCAGCCGGGTCAAATACTTGGCTCGAGCCGGGACCCTTCTGGGTCATATCGACGCGGAAAAGATTCAGCAACAGGGGGAGAGCATCGCCAGCGTGCGGAAGCCCTTTGCAGTGCTGGACGCATTCCGGGCGATGGTGGATTGAGGCAAGGGAAGGCTTTGGAATGCCAACTGCGATTAGAGGTTAGAGAGAGCGCTCATACGGCGTGTGGTGTATCCAAATGAGTACGCACAGACAGGCTGGCACTTTTCGCAAGTTGAGACGATCCGGCGAACACGGGGCTGAACTCGTTGAGATGGCATTTGTGTTGCCCCTCCTGCTAACTCTGCTGATTGGGGTTTTCTGGGCGGCCCGGGCCTATAACATCTACGAAACCATTACCCGGGCGGCGCGCGAAGGTGCGCGCGTGGCGGTTGCGCCGAGTTGCTCAGCCTGCGGGAACGCAGTGCCGAGCGTCACCAATGTGGAGAATGCGGTATTGAATTCTCTGGCCGCGTCTTCGATCAACACCACCAATATACAAATCCCGAGTTGCACCGGAAATCTTAGCAGCACGATCTGTTATCAGAGAGACATTCAGCTGAATGCAAGTAGCCCGAAGGAACTCGGAGTTTCGGTCAGCCTGACGTATCCTTTCCAGTTTAGCCTGCCCTTCACTTCCCTAAACATGAGCACCGTGAACATAACCACCGCGGTGCAGATGCGGGAGGAAAACTAATGCGCAAGAGAACTGTTTTGCGAGCGCCGGGTGGCCACTCGGGGATCGCAGGATTGGCGCGAAGTATCGCATCTGGCAGCGATGGATCGCAGTTGTTCGAATTCGCGCTGGTGCTGCCTTTTCTGCTTGTGATGGTGGTGGGGATTTTGGATTTCGGGCAAGTGTACAACCTGAAGCAGAAACTGAACAACGCCGCGCGCGAAGCGGCGCGATTCGCGGCCAATGAGAATTCCGGCGGGAACAATCTAGCCGTAAACGGCGTGAGCGACGTCTCGGCCATCGGGGACGTGGTGTCAAATTACCTGACGCAAGCCGGCGTCACGCGATGCACAATCACGCAACCCCCCAAAGCTTCTGGCGGCGTTTTTGTTTACACGTTTAGCTCCGGCAGTACTGGATGTGGCAATTTTTCCTTGGTCATCGACCGGGGTTATGTAGTCGTAGCTGGTCCCCCAGTGGCCATCGGCACCCACGTGACTCTGACTTACCCCTACACGTGGAGCTTCGGCAGCATCATGCGACTCTTGCTGCCCAGCTCAACCCTCAGCCTGCCGACCAGTATTTCGACGGACGCCGTCATGCAGAACATCAATTAGGAGGACGCGGCCATGAACCAAAAAGCTGGGCGGTGGAGAAGGGCAGGCTGCCAGCGAGGATCAAGCCTGTTCATCGTGTCGGCGGCGATGCTCGCCCTGGTGGGCCTGATGGGCCTGGGCATCGATCTTGTGGCGCTTTATTTGGGTAAGAGTGAAGCTCAGCGGGCGGCGGACGCTGCGGCACTTGCAGGTGCGCAGGAGTTCGTATTTTCCGGTTTTATCTCGGGCGTTGTGACCCAGGCGACAGCGCAAACGCTGGCGACGAACCAAGCCATTGCCGTGGGGCAAAAGAACCTGGTTGGCGGATCAGCCCCCAGTATTCCGAGCGGAAACGTGACATTCGATTTTACCCATGCGGGAAACCCTTTGATCACCGTGCAGGTTGGCGCGACGCTGTCGACTTTTTTCATGAGGATTTTTGGCGTTACTAGCGCGAACATCGCTGCAACAGCGACGGCGGAAGCTTACAATCCCGCGGGTTCGGCGGCGGGAGGTCCCACGCTTTGCGCGACCTGCCTGCGGCCTTTCCTCGTTCCCAATTGTGATCCGGACCACCTGGTTGCGCCACCGGGTGGAAACCCCAACTGTCCGCAGGTGGGCGGGCAGAACCAAGACTATTTTCTGAACCCGCCGAACTATAGCATCAATCGTACGGGCGCTGCACCCAGCGGCATCGTCGGTGAGTCTTGGTCGCTTCATAGTAGGAGTGGAACAGCCAGTCAGTGGTTTTCGATTGCTTTCCTCGGCGCTCAGAGCAAGGCAGCCTGGCGGGCTAACATTGCAAGCTGTAACGCGGACGCGATTCCGTGCGGCACGATCTTACAAACTCTAAACGGAAACGCAGTGGGACCTGCGGACCAGGGGATTGAATCCCTGATCCATGCCACCGGGCTGGGCTTAGATCAAGGTCAAGATACGATCAATGTGGCTGGCGGCACGGCGCCGTTTCCTATGTTCGCTGGAAGCAACAACCCGCTAGTTGCGGCGGGCGTGATGGCCAGTGGAGCGCCGGTAGTCCAGAGCGATTCTCTAGTTACAGTGCCAGTTTATGACGGTGTCGATAGAAATGGCGGCACTCCGCTGACCCCGGGCGGGTCTCAAGTGAAGGTTACCGGGTACCTGCAAATGTTCATTACCGATGTCCAGCATCTGGGGCCAGACGACATCATCAGCGGGATCATCATCAATGCGCTGAGTTGTGGCGCTGGTACGGGCGGGACTTGCGGGCCGGGGGGCAATTCGGGTGCAGGCGGAGGCGGCTCCGGAACGGGGGGCACAGTCACTGCAGGCGGCGCGGGTTTTGCTCCCATACGGTTGGTGCATCCATAGGGGATCAGTCTTCAGGTGCGGTGACGGAAGGACAATGAGCGAGTTACAGGTCACATGGGGTAGCGACTCGGGAACCGAGGGCCAGGCGATTCCGGCGGCTTCGGAGGCTTGCGTTCCGGCGGCCGCCCTTACGCCGCCAGCGGTCACGACGGGCGCGGCGGAATCGTTTTCCTTGCTGAAACGAGTCATCTCGTTTCCCGCGATGCTGGGAATGATGCTTGTCGGGGCAGTTTTTATTGCTGGACGCATGTTCGCGGTGGATCCAGATTTGTGGTGGCACGTCAAGGCAGGGCAGGACATGCTGGCAACGCATCACTGGCCGACTACAGATCCTTTCTCGTTTACCGTTGCGGGGCAGCCCTGGATTGCCATGGAATGGCTGGGCGATGTGCTGTTCGCGACCGTTGCCCGCCTCGCGGGACTACAAGGCCTTGACGGTCTGCTCATCATTCTTGGCGGTGCGGTCGTGGTCGCTCTCTACGCGTACGGCACACTGCGGTCGGGGAACTCGAAAGCAGGATTTGTGGCCGCGGCCACGCTGCTTGTCTTGGCAAACGCGTCGTTTTCGCTGCGTCCCCAAATGTTCGGTTATCTGTTTCTGATTGTTGCGCTGATTGCGCTGGAACTTTTCCGCCAAGGTAAGAAGTGGGCAGTTTGGATTCTCCCTCCGTTGCTGCTCGTCTGGGTGAATACGCACGGCTCCTGGATCGTCGGACTCGGAGTAATTGCCGTCTATTGGGTAGCCGGCCTGAAAGCATTCCGTCTCGGGGGAATTGAAGCGCGACGCTGGACTGTGGAGGAGGGCGAACACATTTCTTTCGCTTTTCTTTTGAGCCTGATCGCCATAACCCTTACGCCGTATGGCACGCGCCTAGCTGTTTTTCCTTTTGGCCGTGCATCGTCTTATCCGATCAGCGACGCCAACATCCTCGAATGGCTGCCAATGCCCTTCAACCTTCCCGGCGGAAAGTTCTTCCTCGCGCTCGTTCTCGCATTCTTTCTCCTGCAAACAGCCCTAAACCTGGTATGGCGACTTGAGGAACTGGTGTTGTTTCTAGGGGGCGCAGCGATGGCGTGTCTGCACGTTCGTTTTCTCCTGATCTTTGTGCCATTTTTCGCCCCACTTCTGGCCACGATTCTTGCCCGGTGGCTGGCACCCTACTCGCGCAGCAAAGATCGGTACGTACTGAATGGCATCCTGATAGCTTGTTTGGCGGCGGCCATGTTCCATTATTTTCCGTCGCGAGCAGATCTTGAAAATAAGATTGCTCAGCGGTTCCCGGTGAAGGCTGTGGAGTACCTGCGCCAACACGCTGTTTCTGGCCCGATGTTCAACTCGTATAACTTTGGCGGATACCTGATCTGGTCGCTCGGCCCGGAGCGAAAGGTGTTCGTTGATGGACGTAGCGAGATCTACGAGGATGGCGGATCGTTGGCGGATTATTTTCACATTACACATCTTCAGCAAGGCGCGCTGGCGGTTTTGCGAAGCTACGGCATCCAGGCTTGCCTGGTCGAACGGGACGCGCCTTTGGCAACGATGCTTTCGGCGCAGCCGGAATGGCGGAAGGTTTACGCGGATAACTTAAGCGTCTTATTCGTAAGGCGAGATGCGGCTACATCCCCTGCGCCGACTCGCGGATCGACACTCGGACAGAAGGAGTGAGCATGAGCCTGCCATTTCGGGAGCGCACGATAGGACCGGTGCAAATCAGTCCAAGCCATCCGGAGAAACGAAGCATGCTCCTCTCCGTTGTAATTCCCTGCATGAACGAAGAGGAAGTATTGCGGGAGACGAATCGCCGGCTGGTGGCGACTTTGGAAGGAATCTCGTTGAATTTCGAAATCATCTATGTGGACGACGGAAGCACGGATACCACGCCTGAGTTGCTGCGCGAGCTGCAGGCCCTTGATCCGCGGATCCGCGTCATCCGCTTTTCTCGGAATTTTGGGCATCAAATCGCAATCACTGCGGGCCTCGAGCACGCCTCGGGTGACGCGGTGGCGATCATCGATGCGGATCTACAGGACCCCCCAGAGGTCATCCTGGATTTCGTGGCGAAGTGGCTGGATGGGTATGACGTGGTGTATGGACTTCGCACGGAGCGCGAAGGTGAAACTGCTTTCAAGCTTTGGACCGCCAAGCTTTTTTACCGCTTCATTCGTCACCTTTCGGAGACGCGCATTCCTTTGGACACCGGCGACTTCCGCCTGATGGACCGGCGGGTTGTGGATGCACTGCTTTCCATGCCGGAACGCGACCGCTTCGTTCGCGGAATGGTTTGCTGGCTCGGCTTTTCGCAGGCTGCGGTTGAGTATCGCCGCGCGCCGCGACTGGCAGGAATCACGAAATTTTCACTGTTCAAAATGGTGCGTTTCGCGCTGGATGGAATCTTCTCCTTCTCGATTCTTCCGCTCCGGCTGGCGACGTGGACAGGATTCGCGGCCTCCGGCGTCGCGATCCTTGGGATTGTCATCGTGCTCCTTGAGAAGTTTCTTGGCACCCCTGGCTTAGTTAAGGGCTGGTCGAGCGCCATAATCGCGCAGCTCTTCATCGGTGGCGTTCAGCTCATCTCCATTGGAATCATCGGCGAGTATGTTGGGCGCATCTACGGAGAGTCTAAGCGTCGTCCTCTGTATATCGTGCAGGAGAGAATGGGTTTCGAGAGGCCAGATCAGGCGGCCGCGCAGAGGCAGCCGGCGGTTGTGGCCGGAGGCAAGTGCTGACACCTTGCAACCTCTGAACTGAATCTCAAATGTCGACCGAAACGCTTATTCAACAGCGAGTGGAGGAATTTCACCATCCGTGACAGCGCTCGCGTTGCCAGCTTCAGCTCATGTTCAAGGAGAAGCAGGAAGCCCACTAAGAAATGGTACCTTCTGGCCGCAGGTCAGGAGGGCTCGGAAATGGATCGTCCTTGGCTCGGGTGCCGGGGTGGTGGAGCTCTGCGGATCTGGACTTTGCAAGCAGGGCGATCAGAGCGACCAATGGCAGCGCCATTAAATATAATCCGTGTCGTGCGCAGAGAAAAAGTGTAGGGCCTGCAAGGACGGCGCAAGCGACGCCGAACGTCCCCGCAGTTCCCATAGCTACAAGAGCGGACAACGGGATAAATAATAGGATGGCGTCATGCGTTAAGCAGTGATAGCTGACCAGAACTGCAACGGCGACAGCGAGCGGAAAAGAGGGGCGCTTGGTAAGAGCCCAAATGAGCGCGGCGATGGAGAGGACAGCGACGACGAACTGCTCTGCGTCCTGCGATAGGCGATTATGCGCGGCCGCATATACGAGCCCGCGAAGATTCATCATTAAATCGGGGTGGATCCCGTATCGGAACTGCCCGCCTGCGGAGAGATGCGCGCTCATTGAGACCAACTCGCGTGCGTAGGCGATGATACCGGCGGGTCCGACGGTAGCGATTGACAACCCCAGAACCGCGCCGGCGGAAATCGCGAATCCCCTCACAAAGGCCCATCGTCTCCAGCAGAAGTATAAAATAAGGATCGGTATCGAAAACTGGAATTTAAACAGCGTCAACGCAAGAACCGCGCCAGCCTGAGTCTCGCGGTTGCGCTCAAGCATGGCAAAGGCGACGACTGCGAGTGCGAGCATGACAATCGAGTCTTGTCCCTCGCCCATGGCGAAGACCGACGGAAGAAAGCCTAGCGGCAACGCGAGCGGGAGCCATCTGGGCAACTGTGAGAGGTCTCCGAAATGTGGTCTGAGCAGGTGAAAGCAGAGCGCGAGGAGGCCCAAGTTAATGAAAACAAACGTTAAGTATGCGGTTCGGTATTTCATCAGTGACAGCGGCGAAAACAAAAGGGCCTCGTACGCAAGATGATTGAAGGGAAGCGCAAGGCCTCTGTCAGCTTTGCTCACGAGCTGATTCTGGAACTCCCGAGCGGCCTCATAATCATAAAGCTCGGCGCCGTGACCGGAACGCACCATGTAGCCGGCCGTATAGAGATGGCGAAAATCGCCATATCCGTCTAGCGCTTCTGAGGCGACCACGAAAAAACCGGCGACGTGAAAGACGCTCAACGCGACGGCCACCAGGAAAAGAACAGCTAGAGGGCGGGTTTTTCCCATCTTTCAGGTGATAGCACGACAGGTACCATGGTCATGCCGGGCTTTGTTTACCTCCGCTGGCGAACCGTAACCGAGGCAATTCCGTGGAGTCCTAGGCACGACTCAGCATGGGGGCCTGCGCTTCGCTATGCACGCCAGGAAGTGGTTGCTTTTATCGTCTCAACACGTCGAGAGCTTCGCGGATCTGGCGGCAAGATGCCCCCTCGCACCCGCAACCCGGGGTGCAAACCTCTAGGTATTCCCATGGGGGCGTCACCAAATCAGACAAGGCGGACGATATGAGTGTCAACAAAGGGTAACGCTTTCGGAAACGAATCCCGACAAATTTCGCAAGCTGAATAACCATAAGGACTTAGTGGGCACGTTGGGATAGAACCGAATGGCTTTGCAGGTGCTTACTGCAGGGAGAAGAGCTGGTGGCAGTCTCCAAGCCACCCGCACCATTTCAATAGAGAGGCAATTCATGAAGAACCTACTGATGCGGTTTTGGAAAGAAGAGGAAGGCCAGGACCTCACGGAATACGCATTGTTGCTGGTCCTGCTCTCCCTTGCGGCCGTCGGCTCCCTCGGTGGTCTCGCGAAGGCGATCAACGGCACTTTCAACAACGCAGCGGCGAACGTGACCACCTAGGTAGCGGATTTCGGGTTGGGCCCGAGCTAAGAAGTTGACGGGTCGGAGGCCGCTGGAAGACGGCCCAGTCTTCGAACGGCCTAAACCTGTCGAAGTTGCAGAATGCAGGGTGGTAAACCGTCTAAATTACCCGGAGGAACGGAAATGAAGCTACTTCTAGCAAGATTATGGAGAGAGGAAAAAGGCCAGGACCTCACGGAATACGCGTTGCTGTTGGTTCTGCTCTCCCTTGCAGCCGTCGGCTCCCTCAATGGCCTCGCGACAGCAATTAACGGCACTTTCGCAAACGCGGCCGCAAACTTAACAACGTAGCCCAGCGTTGGAGAGCCGAGGTTTTGGTGTCTGAGGGTAGGTGTGTCTTTCGAACAGGGGATCTATTACGGCAAATCTAAGACCTACGGAACCCGAAGAGCCGCATGATCACACAAGAAACAATCTGGATGTTCGCGCTTGGTGTAACGCTTCTCGCTGGCTGGGTGGACTTTCGCACAAGCAAGATTCCCAACTGGCTTACCGTCCCAGCTCTCATCCTCGGCGTAGGCGTACACATCCTGGTCGCAGGATGGCCCGGAGCCAAGACTTCGCTTGAAGGAGCGGGTCTGGCGCTGGTCCTCTTGCTGCCGCTTGTTTTGCTGCGGGGTCTAGGCGCGGGGGATTGGAAACTGATGGGTGCCGTAGGCGCTTTTCTTGGTCCGCTAATGTTTTTGTTCGTGCTGGTTGGCAGCATCTTGGTTTCGGGTTTGATGGCGATGGTAGCCATAATGCGGACCCACCGAGTGGTCGAGACCATCCGCAATATGTGGGTGCTTGTCCGAGGGTTCTTTTCGTTTGGACTGCGTGCAAACCCCAAGATTTCATTAGACAACCCGACGCTTTTGAAGGTGCCATTTGGCGTGGCAGTGGCGGTATCCACGCTGATTTGTTTCTGCGCGGCACGGTGGGCTCTATGAGCCCGATGAGATAAACGGCTTCGCCGCCGCAGGTGACGCCAAGGAGATCGAGTTCATGAACCAGAATCGGATGATCTTGGGACTGTTAGTGGCAGTACTGGTTGGGCTAGGGTTCAGCACCTACGTCTATCGCCAATTTCAACGGGCGACCAATGTTAAGGCGGTCGCGATGCAACACATCGTCGTGGCGGATCGGCCGCTTCAGCTTGGCATGCGTGTCGATGCCGGCAATCTCCGACTGATTTCCTGGCCTGCGGACGAGCCGGTAGCCGGCATGTTTACGCGCGTGGAAGACTGCGCGAACCGGGCCTTGATTACTCCCGTCGCCGCCAACGAGTTGATCCTGGAGAACAAACTGGCCCCCAAGGAAGCGGGCGCGGGATTGCCGGCAACAATTCCGGAAGGAATGCGCGCGCTTTCGGTGGCGGTGAATGAAGTTGTAGGCGTGGCGGGATTCGTTATCCCCGGGACGATGGTTGACGTTCTGGTGACGGGAAGACTTCCCGGCACGAGTCACGGCGGCGACGACAACATCACGCGCACGATCCTGGAAGATGTTCGCGTTTTGGCGGCCGGTCAAAAAGTTGAGGTGGATCGAGAAGGCAAACCCCAGACGGTTCCGGTGATCACCTTGCTCGTTTCCCCTCCCGATGCCGGTAAGTTAGCGATGGCCAGCACCGAAGGAAAAATCCAACTGGCTTTGCGGAACACAATCGACTCAAAAAAGGTCGATCCGCCTGCGGTGCTGGAGGCCGTACTGTTTGGTGGTCCGGCGCCAGCCCCAAGGCGCATAGGACCCTCGAAATCCCCGGTGCTACCGCCTCCCCTGTACGTCATTGAAGTTATTTCGGGGAATAAACGCGAGAACAAGAGCTTCCCAACTCCATGAACAGGTCACAGGAAAAATCAATGTTCGAACTTGGCGTCCGGCGAAATCAGTGTTTGGTGCTCGCTGCTTTTGTAACTCTGTTTATCGGAAGGACGGCAATCGCTGCGCAACAGCCCGCATCTTCGCAAGCACCCGTTCCCCCATCGCAGGGAGTATCGCCCACCTCGCCCTTAACCCAAGGCGTTCGACCGGAGGAATCCGAAGCGCCACAGACTCTGCACTTGTTGGTGGGGCGCTCAATTGTGATTTCCTCACCGACGCGAATCAAGAGAGTGTCCCTGGCGGATCCGAACATTGCCGAAGCCATCGTGGTGAGCCCGACCCAAGTTCTGGTGAATGGAAAGACGCCTGGTGGGGTTTCGCTACTGTTATGGGATGAGTCCGACCAGAGCCAGGCGTTCGAAGTCTCCGTGGACATTGATGTTTTGGGGTTGAGCCAGAAGATCCACGAGGTTTTCCCCTCTGAACCCGTGCAGGTGGAAACATCCAGGGACGTTGTCATGTTGTCGGGGCGCGTGTCGTCCGCCGCTGTGGCTGACAAAATTCTTGAAGTGGTCAAGAGCGCCACTCCTAAAGTCACCAGCCTGATGCAAATTCCGGTGGCTCCGGTGGGGCAAATCCTATTGCAAGTGCGATTCGCCGAAGTCGACCGGACTGCCTTGAGTCAACTGGGGATCAATATACTCTCGACCGGGGCCGGAAAGACCATCGGTAACATCACCACCGGCCAGTTTGGGGGTGTATCTAGTCCAAAGATTACCGACATTTTTCCGGTGAAAGGTCCACAACCGGTTACGAGCGAGCAATTTACCACCGAGCAAACGATCACTGACGTCCTGAACATCTTTCTTTTCAATCCCAATATTCACCTGGGAGCTGTCATCAAAGCGCTACAGGCGAAAGACCTCTTGCAGATCCTGGCCGAGCCAAATGTGTTAACCGAATCCGGCAAAGAAGCGAGCTTCCTGGCCGGAGGGGAATTTCCTTTTCCAATCTTGCAAAGCTCCGCCGGCGGGGGATTTGCCGGAATCACCATTCAATTCAAGGAATTCGGCGTGCGTTTGAATTTCACTCCGACGTTGACAGCCGAGGGACTAATCCATCTGAAGGTTCGGCCGGAGGTCAGCGCGCTGGATTTCTCCCAAGCCCTTACCCTGCAGGGGTTCGTCATTCCGGCGTTGTCAACGCGTCGCGTGGAATCAGAAATGGATTTGAGCGATGGACAAAGCTTCGCCATTGCCGGTCTGGTGGACAATCGCGTAACGGAGCAGCTCTCGAAGATTCCAGGAATCGGGGATATCCCCGTCCTGGGGAAGCTGTTTCGCAGCCGTTCGCTGAACAAAACCAGAAACGAGCTTCTCATTGTTGTGACTCCAAGAGTCGTCCAGCCGGTGGCGGCTGATAAAGCACCCCACGGTCCCGAATTCCCGGCGCCATTCTTGGAGCCCATCTCTCCTGCACCAGCTAGACCGGCCACGCCAAAATAGGACCTGTAGGCGAAGACGAGAGTCACTTGCTGAAACACGAGATGAAAGGGATCGGGAAGAGCGGCAAATGCTAACAGTGGGAATAGCCAGCGGCGACACGGCCAGTTCAGCGCAACTCATGGCCAGTCTGCAACAAACCGGATGCGTCAGGTCCATCAAGCAATGGACTATCCCAACGGAAAAGATTACAGACGCAGCGGAGTCGTTGCCCGATGTGGTTTTTCTGGATCTCTCACGTGATCCGGAAGGCTATTTTGGTTTTGGTGCGCAGCTTCGACGAATTCGGCCAACCGTAAAACTGGTCGCCTGTTCGTCCTCGCCCACGCCAACCCATCAACTCATGCTCGAAGCTATGCGCAGCGGCGTCCAGGATTTCCTGCCCAAACCCGTCAACGCGGATGCTCTAAAGGAGATTCTGTCGCGCTTTATGCAGGAGTCGGAGACCAAGGACCGCTCGACGCTGGAAAAATTGATTGTGGTGATGGGCTCGAAAGGCGGGGTAGGGACTACAACGGTGGCGGTCAACCTCGGTGTACAACTTTCTACCTACACGCATAAGCGTGTTGTCCTCTTGGACTTCGCGCGCCCCCTGGGGAATGTCCACCTCCTGTTGGATCTCCATACGAAATTCGGTGTTCGCGATGCAGTGGAAAATCTCGACCGGCTCGATGGGCATTTTTTTTCGGGACTACTGACGCGCCACAAGACGAAGCTGGAAATTCTTGGCGGTGCCATGCAGCCGGAAGAATGGCAATCCATTGCAGTGCCGCCGCTCGAGCGCATAGTAAATGTCGCGCAAAGCAGTTTCGACATAGTGTTGGTGGACATTGGATCACAATTCTCTTCAGAGTGGAGCCAAGTGCTGCTGATGGCGCGCATGATATTGCTGGTTGCAGAGGCAAACGTGCCGGCGCTGTGGACGCTGGAGCGCCGGCTGATGGCCCTGAAAGGGTTCGGGGTTGATCCCGATCGCTCGCGCATCATTATTAACCGGTGGCATAAGGGCGATGACGAAGCGTTGAAGAGCATTCAGAAGGATATCAGCCGCCCTGTTTTTGCCTGTTTGCCAAACGATTTCCGGAAAGCCAGCGAAGCAGTAAACCTCGGCACCCCCATTCAGCAGAACCACAACAACGTGCTCAGCAACCGGTACCGTCAAATCGCTTGTCAGTTGGCTGGCATCGACGACAACATCCTCGCCAAGAAAGGCTCGCTAGGCGGGCTCTTCTCATTTTCCGGGAAGAGGTGACCTCGAAGATGCTTCCTATCAGCACAGCTGCAACGCGCACGGACTTCGGCGTAGTAAAAGCTGCGATCCATCGCAAGCTAATCCAGAAGTTAAACCTCGAACGCCTGAACGAGGTGAACAGGGAGGATGTACGCCGGGAAGTCAGTCAGATTCTTGAAGCTTTGGTGGTCGGGGAATCCACCCCAATGAACCTGCAGGAGAGGGAGCGCCTTGCGCAGGAAGTTCTCGACGAAGTGTTCGGCCTGGGGCCCCTCGAGCCTCTTCTCGCAGACCCCACCGTTTCGGACATCCTCGTCAACACCTACAAACATGTATACATCGAGCGTAAAGGCATGCTCGAAGCGACCTCCGTTCAGTTTAGAGATGACATCCATCTGATGGGCATAATTGACCGCATCGTCTCCGCGATCGGGCGAAGAGTTGACGAATCTTCACCGATGGTCGATGCCCGTCTCGCAGATGGTTCGCGCGTGAATGCCATCATTCCTCCCCTTGCCGTCGATGGTCCTTGCCTTTCGATACGCAGGTTCGGCCGTGATCCTCTGACCGCGGACGACTTGCTCAATAACAACAGCTTGACGCCTGCCATGCTGGACTTGATGCGCGGTTGTGTGAAAGCACGCCTGAATGTTCTGATTTCAGGTGGTACCGGAGCCGGCAAGACCACCTTTCTCAATGTCCTTTCATCGTTTATCTCCAATCGGGAACGCATTGTGACGATCGAGGACGCGGCCGAGCTGCAGCTTCATCAACAGCACGTCGTCCGTCTGGAAACGCGTCCGCCGAACATCGAAGGCAAAGGCGCAATTCACCAGCGGCAGTTGGTCATCAATTCTCTCCGCATGCGCCCGGACCGCATCATCGTCGGTGAAGTCCGCAGTGAGGAAGCGCTTGACATGTTGCAAGCCATGAACACCGGTCACGACGGCTCGCTGACGACTATCCACGCGAACACTCCTCGCGACGCTCTGGCCCGCTTAGAGACCATGGTGGCCATGGCCAATTTGAACATCCCGGAGAGTGCCATTCGCAGGCAGATTTCTTCGGCTATCGACGTGGTGGTCCAAGTAAGCCGCCTGAGCGACGGTACACGTAAGGTCGTCAGTCTGGCTGAAATTACCGGCATGGAAGGGGATATCGTGACAATGCAGGACATCTTCGTCTTCCGCAAGCGCGGAATTCGCGAGAATGGCGAAGTGATCGGTGAATTTATGGCCACTGGCGTTCGCCCGAAATTCGCGGAGAAGCTGCTCATTACCGGAATTCAACTTCCGTCTTCCATGTTTGAAGGTCCGCGGTTGCATTAGGAGAATGGGCGTGACGATTTTACTGGGCGTGTTCACAGGGGATCAGTTATGGGGATTTTGATCTTCATCCTCACTTTTTTGACGGTCACGCTGCTTCTGCTGGTCATCTGGATGATCGCGAGCACGGACCCGAGCCAGGAAGTCGTCCGTCGACGAATGGAGGCCGTGCGCAAGGCGGAGCGCCGCGGGGACGTCTCTCTCGGGTTGAAGTTGGTCCGGGACGAGATGTTGAGCAGCGTCCCGTTCGTTCATCGGCTGATGACGCAATGGTCGTGGTCCACGCGGCTTCAAGAGTACATCTCGCAAGCTGGGCTCAAGATGAAGCCTGGGAAACTTGTGCTGCTGAGCGCCGTCCCGGGGATGGGCGCGCATCTGCTTTCTGGTCGTTTCTTTCCGCAATTCTGGATTCAAATTGTATGGGCCCTGGGTCTTGCAGGCATTCCGTTCGCCTTTGTGGCTTGGAAACGCCGCCGTCGCTTGCGGCAGTTTGAGGAACATTTTCCGGAAGCGCTGGACCTGCTGGGGCGCGCGGTGCGGGCAGGTCACGCGTTTACGACCGGACTGGAGATGATAGCCAAAGAGTCCGCCGAGCCGATCGGCGGTGAATTCCGGGCTACGTTTGAAGAGCAGAATTTCGGCCTGCCGGTACGCGATGCGTTGCTCAACCTGACGGAGCGGGTTCCCATCGTTGACGTCCGCTTTTTCGTCACTGCTTTGCTGGTTCAAAAGGAAACGGGCGGCAACCTGGCGGAAATCTTGGATGGGCTCGCACGCGTGGTTCGTGATCGTTTTCGCATCTACCGCGAGGTTCGGGTTCGCACAGCCCAGGGCCGTTTGACTGCCGGGATTCTTATCGCCCTGCCGATTTTCATGCTGTGTATCTTGAGCGTTTTGAACCCTACCTACATACGCGTGTTATTTGAGGACCCCAAAGGGCCGATGGTGTTAGCTACTGCGGCGACCATGCAGGTCATCGGTTCAGCGCTGCTTTGGAAGATTATTCACATCGAAGTGTAGCAAGGGGAGGTGGCAGGATGGTCTGGGGCATTACGGCGGCGACTTTTCTGGGCACCGTTGCCATTTTGGCGGCGCTGTTCTATGCCTTCGCGCCAAATGAACTAGGGATTGGCCAACGTCTTTCCCGTTTGGCAAACGCTTCGGTGCCCACGTACGAAACGGGCTTCGCGGATAGACAGAAGGAGCGCGTGCGCGACACGCTCGCGGGCATTGGCAAGCTTATGCCCGGCGATCCGGCGATGGCGCCGCGCGGGCAGCTATTGATGATTCGCGCTGGTTATCGCAGCCAGCAAGCGGTGCTGGCGATGCGCGGGCTAAAGCTAGCGGTACCCGTCATACTCGTTATCCTGGTTTTTACCACCGGATTCTATCGCCTTAATCCCTATATGTTTCCAGTGCTCGCCGCGATTGTGGGCTACCTTGTTCCCGAAGCATGGCTTGTTTGGAGAGTTCACGCTCGCCAACATCGGCTGCGCCGCGCTCTTCCGGACTGTCTGGACCTCCTGGTAATTTGCGTGGAAGCCGGTCTCGGTTTGGATCAAGCGCTGATGAAAGTGGCGCAAGAGATGCAGGTAACGCATCGCGAGTTAAGCGAGGAACTTCAGCTCGTCAATCTGGAGATGCGTATTGGGAAAGGCCGTGTCGACGCGCTGCGGGAACTCGCCAGGCGCACGGGTCTCGAAGATATTAAGTCGCTTGTGGCCATGCTAATCCAGACCGAACGGTTTGGTACGAGTGTTGCTCAATCGCTTCGCGTGTACTCGGACGATTTGCGAATAAGACGCCGGCAGCGCGCTGAGGAAGCGAGTGCAAAGACAACGGTAAAGATGGTTCCGCCGCTTGTCTTCTTTATTTTTCCGGCTTTGATGGTGGTTATCTTGGGCCCCGCTGTGATTACGCTGATCCGGCAGTTGATGCCGGCTCTACAGAAGTAACCGCAGCTACCGCGATCTCACCTAAGACGTGAGGCGGAACAATAAAAAGGAGAATGCTAATGGACAACGTAACGTTGATTCGAGTCGTAGCAGGCGCACTGGCGGTCGTGGTTGCTTTTATTATCGTTTACCGCCGTCGGCGCAAGAGTGTCGAGTAGGACTCTGCGCGAGCAGAGCGAGAGCTATCTCTAAAACAAACTAGAACGGAGTGCACAGCGCAATGTCCCTTAACGGTCAAAATGGTCCGCTATACGTGTATAACAAAACACGCGAAACGTTTTTGGCCACTGAGGCGACCATTGCGGACAGCTATCTGCCTCGGCTCGTCGGCCTGCTCGGAAAAACCAAGCGGTGGGCGCAGCTCGGTCGAGGCCTGTGGATCGTGCCATCCAGCGGTGTGCATACCATCGGGATGCTCTTCCCGATTGACCTGGTTTTCCTCGGCAAGGAAAAGAAGGTCGTGCACATCGAAGAACACGTGCGGCCCTTTCGAATCTCAAAGGTTTCCCTGAAGGCCTCGAGTGTTCTGGAGCTGCCTACCCACACTATTTTTCGCTCGGGAACTCAGGTTGGCGACCAGCTGGAGATTGCGCCCGTTCGCTAAGACTTGGGACTGACGGTTTCGAGGAGGAGTCAAGCTGTTGAAAGAGGTGATTCGGGGAAAATCCTTTTCGTCTCTCTCATCCTCTGGATCTTTGTGGTCCCGTGCGCAGTCGCCATATGTCGTAATCGGCAGGTCGTGGGTTCAACTCCCACTCTCGGGCTCCACGTTCCACTTGCAGGCCAGGATGTTACGCGACGTTACTTCGGTAGCCTGTCGGCTCAAGCCCTGTGCTTAGCGGGATCTACCCGCGTCAACGGTCACGAGTCACTTTGTTCTTTCATCCTCTCAGCTTCGGAAGATGGATTGAAGGGTCGAACTGAAGTAAATGCCGGCCGCTAGTAGAAATCGCGGGAATTGATTCTCTTTCCGGAAAGCCCGAGTTGCAGCACATCCATCTGTTCCGGCCGGTCAAATACCTTGCCCGGGAAAAAGATCTTTGCCAGCACTCGCACGCCGCCAAACGCCACGCCCAGGACAACCGCCACCACCATGAACAAGCCGGTCCCCAGAAAAATCTTGGCGATGGTTGTCAGCAACGGCGGATCAGTGACCGTCTGGTGCGGCTCGTTCCACGTCACTTCCGTTTCGTATTTCACCGCCCCGCGCAGCGCTGCGCCGTACGCCGCCGAAGACGGCCTCAGCACCAGAGAGAGCAGGGAAGCCTTGCGTTCAATGGTCGTTCCCGCCTGCTTGGCCGCCGGCGAAATCGCCTGTTCCAGATGTCTCAGGTGTTGCTCCGCCAGTTGCGGCGTCGGATATTCGATCAGCAGCAGCACGGCCTCATCTTTTCCCGCTCGATAGTGCGCGAACATCGCCTCCGCGTTTAAATTGAAGCCCGCTTCACTCACCAGATTCGCGAATTCATCTTGCTTCAACGAAGCAAGCGCACTCCGGAACGCCGCCGGACCCCTCGCATATCTTTGCGTTCCGTCGATAAACCCCAGCGGCAAATAAGTACGAATCGGGGGAAGGGGCGTCTGGTCGGAATGCGCGCCAACGGAATTCACGAGGTCAATCAAATCCGCCATGGAAATTGCTTGCGTCGGGCGCACGACAAGAATGGAAGCCCCCAGCAGTACAAACAGTCTGTCGCCATCCACCGCCGAAGTCCTATCCAAAGTTGACGGTTGCATCTTCGGACTAATCAGCGTCGTATACATTTCGTATGCGCTGCTGGGTTCGCGATAGTTCCGCAGTTCGACGTGAATCTTGGCGGCGCCAGAAAAGTAATCGCAGAATTTATTGCCGTTGAGTCCGCTTTCCGTCGACAAGTCAGAGAAGTTCTCAATCCTATTGAATTCCACGTCTTCGGCGCCGGGAGTGCACGTCCAGCTGCCGAAGTGACTTGGAAGCACCTGCTGCTGCGCAGACAAATACGGCGCGGCGGCGAGCGCCAGCGACAATGCTGCAATGAAGTGAAGCTTTCGCATCCCGGCTTCTATTAGACACCAATCGCCTAGTTTTGGTTGCGAGATTGTTCAACTGCTGCCGCGAGGTGGCGCCCGGCGCTGGGTTTGGCCGGCAGATTCATCGTCACACTGTTCATGCTCTGTAGGTAGCTGGCCATGCCCTGATAGAGCCCTTCGGCCACCTTCTGCCGCTGCTCGGGCTTCTTCAGCAGTTGCTCGTCCGCCGGGTTGCTCAGGAAGGAAATCTCCGTCAGGATCGAAGGCATGTCCGCCCCGATCAGCACCACGAAGGGCGCCTTCCGCACGCCGCGGTTCTTCGCCGGTTTGCTGCTCTTCTGAATCCGCTTGGCAAGGGATTCCTGGATGTCTTCGGCAAGTTCTTTGGACTCATCAATTTTTTCCGTCCTCGCGATTCGCGCCACCAGATCTTGTAGCTCGTGTACGCCGCCCTGCGCCGTGGCGTTCTCGCGTGCCGCCACTTCCATCGCTTCCGGGGAGCCCTTCAAGTTCAGGTAATACGTCTCAATGCCGCGGGCCTCGTGATCCTTGCTCGAATTTGCATGAATCGAAATAAACAGGTCGGCCTTGGCCTGG
>WNFJ01207215.1_pt2 | contig 52488 bp, 39 predicted proteins | sample 5400461 | NCBI WGS metagenome assembly WNFJ01 (sample SAMN13153349, study PRJNA577476) | soil metagenome | isolation source: 115 cm saprolite on Douglas fir-dominated hillslope | place: USA:California | collected 2013-09-17
CCGCAAGACCTGACGCGCGCATCCGAACTGGCGAAAGCGATCGAGAGGACGCGCGGCCGCCACTGGATCCGCGTGCTTCCCTTTGCGCGATCGGTCCGCAACGTAGCGCCGGACGAACAGAAGAACGGCTGGGAGCTGAAATACACCGCGGGCGAGGCCGGCAAAGCGACGGATCTCGAAGCTGCCATCTGCGAAGCCGTCGCGTCGCTCCCTTCCGGATTGGTGCCCAGGCTGGTGCTGATTTCAGACGGCAAGGAAAACGTGGGGAGCATCACGCGCGCAACGTGGCAGGCGCAGCACCTGGGAATTCCGATCGACACGATTGCGTTGGACGGCCGTGCGAGACCCGGTCTGCGGCTTGAATCCGTGAGTGTCCCGACTCTGGCTTTCACCGGCGAGCGGTTCCCCGTGGATTTGAATGTGTCTTCGCCCGCGGTCGTTTCCGGCACGGTTGAGATTAGCGCGGAAGGCAAGATCCTGGGCTCGAATCGCGTTGCGCTGGAGCAGGGAAGCAACCAGATTCGCGTTCATGCCAGCTTGACGGTGGCTGGCGCGCTGAACCTGTCCGGTGTAATTCGCGCGGACAAGCTGGGTGAAATCCGTTTTGACCGGGCGGTCACGTTTCGCAAGCCGAAGATTCTGTATATTTCGCAGGATCCCGAGGGCACCGAAAGCCACTTGATGCAGACTCTGGCGGCCGCGCAGTTTGACGTGGATCGCACCAGCGATCCGATGCACGGCGCTCTGACCGACTATCAACTGGTGGTGCTCAACAATTTGGATGTCGAATCGCTGCCTCTGTCGAGAAAAGATGAGATGGAGAAATTCGTCAAGCAGGGCGGGGGATTGCTGGAGATCGCCGGGGAGCGCAACGTTTATACGGACACGAAGAAAGTCGAGGACGCGCTGGATCGTACGCTGCCCGCGAAGCTCGCTCCGCCGCGATCGCCGGAAGGCACTTCCGTGGTGCTGATCATCGATAAATCCTCCTCGATGGAAGGCAAGAAGATCGAGCTGGCCCGGCTGGCCGCGGTCGGCGTGGTGGATAACTTGCGTCCGATCGATCTTGTGGGCGTGCTGATTTTCGATAATTCGTTCCAGTGGGCGGTGCCGCTGCGCAGAGCCGAAGACAAGTCGATGATCAAGCGGCTGATTTCCGGAATTGTGCCGGATGGCGGGACGCAGATCGCGCCGGCATTGACCGAAGCGTATCGCAAAGTGCTTCCATCCAAGGCTACCTTCAAACACATTGTGTTGCTGACGGACGGGATCTCGGAAGAAGGCGACAGTCTGGATTTATCCAAGGAGGCCGCCGCGCAGCACGTTACGATTTCGACCGTCGGGTTGGGGCAGGATGTGAACCGCGCTTATCTCGAGAAAGTGGCCGCGATGGCGAACGGCAAGTCGTACTTCTTGAATGAGCCGGCCGGCCTGGAACAGATTTTGCTGACACACGGGATCCACGGCGATTGAGAAGACATTGAATCCGATCGTCGCCAAGAATGTGGAGATCCTGGACGGCGTGGGCGTGGAAACCGCGCCGGCGCTCAAGGGCTACGTCAAGTACATCGCCAAGCCGACTTCCGATACGATTCTCAAGATCGATCAGAAAGAGCCGCTGCTGGTGCGCTGGCAATACGGGCTGGGCCGTGCCGTGGTGTTCACATCCGACGCCAAGAGCCGCTGGGCTGCCGATTGGGTGGCGTGGAAAGGCTTCGACAAATTGTGGGCCAATATTTTCCGCGACCTGCTGCCGCACGCGCAGACAGGCGAAGCCAAGACCGAGTACGACAGCGCGAGCGGCGATCTGATTGTGAACTACCAGATCGGCAAAGATGTCGATGAGCCGAAGAAGCTGCCAAATATTTTCGCGTTCGGTTCTAACGGATTCCAGCGTCCGGTGCCGGTTACGAAGCTGGGCGACAAATCCTATCGCGGCAAGCTTCACATCGGGCAATTGCAGGGGCTGTTCCGGATTCGGCCACTCGAGGAGTCGCGCGCGTTTCCGGAGGTCGGTTATTACCGGCAAGAGCAGGAAATGCTAGACTACGGCTCGAACCAGTTTCTGCTGCGGTCGATTTCCGAGTTCACGGGCGGACGCTTCAATCCTGGGCCGAAGCAGGTATTCGACACCGGGGGACGGTCGCAAGCGTCGAGCTTGCGGCTGTGGCCTGGGCTGCTGGCGCTGGCGATTGCGCTAAATTTGGCGGAGTTGATCATGCGCAAGGGCAGAGCGGTGCTGGATTCGTTCCGGCCGAAGGCGGGTTAGGGCGCAAGAGAGGCCCCCTTATGAGCTAAAAGCTCATTAGTGCTAGGATCTGAATAGAATGAATTGTGAAAACGCGGGATGTCATCAAACTGGTTGAAGATGACGGATGGAGAAGGTCTCGTCAACGTGGTAGCCACGTACATTACGAGCATCCTACGAAACAAGGCATCGTGACGATCGCCGGTCATCCGTCGAAAGATGTGACGCCAGGAACGTTAGCGAGTATTCTAAAGCAGGCAGGGCTGAAGAAATGAGATACGCAGTTATCTATGAGAAGACCGCGACAGGTTATTCGGCCTATGCGCCGGATTTGCCGGGTTGCATTGCGGCTGGCGACACGCTTGAGGAGACAAAGGAGCTCATCAGAGAGGCTATAGAAGGGCACGTGGAGCTCATGCGGGAGAGGGGGTATGCAATTCCCCAACCGACGACCGTAGCTGATTACGTTGACGCCGTTGCGTAGCCACAACCAATCGTCCTCGGGTCGCCGAATGGCTTACGCGCTGCCATGCTCGAGGTGCACAATCGTTTCGATGTGGAATGTCTGTGGGAAGAGATCTACCAGTGTGAGCTTGCCGATTTGGTAGCCGGCGCTTAACAAACCCCGTAAATCTCGAGCGAGCGTTGCCGGATCGCAGGAGACGATGGTTAGTCGCGGCGCGCTGATACGCACCAGTTCTCGGACCACTTGCTTGCCGAGGCCGGCTCGCGGTGGATCGGCAAGGATGAAATCCGGCGTCTGTTCCAGGCTTCGAAGGTATTCCTCGGCAGTCATGTGCTGCGCCGCGATCGGTAACTCGCGGGTGTTGTGCTCGAGATCCCGAAAGGCGCTGTGACTCGATTCGACCGCAATCACCTTCTTGAAACGCTCGGCCAAGCGCCTAGAGAACAGGCCGACTCCGGCATAGAGATCCACGGCAGACTCTCCAGAGGCGTCCCACCTGGCGCACTCCACCAAGGGATCGATCAGAAACCGGTTCACTTGAAAAAAGGAATTGCGACTGACGCGGCATCCGTTGTATTCCAGCGCGTCTCTCGTTCCTAGCGAATCAAAGACCTGTCGCACCGGCACGGGCACGCGATCCAGCGCATTCACCTGCATTTGGACTTCGTTGGTGAACAGCTCGACGGTTGTGGTCAGCCAGCGAAAGCGCGGAAGTTCGGCATTGAGTATCGAGATAGCGTTGTTCAGCGCCGGCGAGACAATGGGACAGTGGCCGATGGCGCACAAATCGTGCGAGCCATGTTTGAAGTAGCCCACTGCGCCGTTCTCGATGTGAAGCTGGGCACGGTTGCGATACTGCCAGGGATCGCCGGCGATCGCTTCGATCTCGCGATCGAGTTCGATTTTGCCGACGCGGCGCAGCACTTCAAGTAAGATGGCGCGCTTCTGTTCCACCTGATACCCATACTCGGCGTGCTGATATTGGCATCCCCCGCAGCGCAGGAAGTACGGACATTGCGGCGTGACGCGGGAAGGGGAGGGTTCGATCACCTCCAGAAGCCGGCCGCGCCACAAGTCGTTCTTGACGCGGGCGAGATCCGCCCGCACGATTTCGCCGGGCAGAACGTAGGGAGTGAAGACGATCTTACCCTCCAGACGCGCCAAGCCATCGCCCCCGTACACGAGCTTTTCGATGGGGAGTTGTTCTTGGCTGGGCAAGTTGAAAGCTTAGCCTACGGTAACATGGGAGATCGAGCATGAAAAAACGCGTCTTCTCCGGCGTTCAGCCATCGGGCAATCTGCACATCGGCAATTATCTCGGGGCGTTGAAGAACTGGGTTGAAATCCAGAGCGGCTACGAGAGCATCTGGGGCATCGTCGACCTGCATGCCGTCACGGTGTATCAGGAACCGGCCGAGCTACGCGCGAAGACTCTGGAGACGGCCGCGCTGTTTTTGGCTGTCGGTATCGATCCCAAGCAATCCTCGATCGTGGCGCAATCATCGGTGCCGGCGCATTCCGAGCTGGCCTGGATGCTTACTTGCGTGACTCCGGTCGGCTGGCTCGAACGGATGACGCAGTACAAAGCCAAGGCGCAAGCGCAAGAAACCGTCGGCGACGGCTTGCTGCAATATCCGGTGCTCATGGCGGCGGACATCCTGATTTATCAGGCTGCCATTGTTCCGGTGGGGGACGATCAGGCGCAGCATCTCGAACTTACGCGCGACATCGCACAGCGTTTCAATTCGTTGTACGGTGAAACGTTCACGATGCCTGCGACGCATCTGCCTGCCGTGGGCGCGCGCGTGATGGGACTCGACGAACCGGACAAGAAGATGAGCAAGTCGGCGACGGGATCGGGCCATGCCATCGCGCTGCTCGATCCGCCGGACCAGATTCGCAAGAAGATCATGCGCGCGACGACGGATTCGGAGCCGGCGGTGGATTTCGATAAGCTGGGCGCGGGCGTAGAGAACCTCTTGAACATCTTTCAGGCCTGTGGCGGCTGGCCGAGCGACAAGATGCGCCAGCATTTCAGCGGAATGCGCTACGGCGAGTTGAAGAAGCAGGTGGCCGACATGGTGATCTCTCAAATCGAGCCGCTGCAGGAGCGCTACCGCAAAATCATAGCGGAGCCCGGCTACCTCAACGGCGTCCTTAAGGAAGGCGCAGAGCGCGTTTCTCCGATCGCCAATTCCACAGTGCGTCTGGTGAAGGAGCGGATGGGACTTTACACCGGCGCCTAGAATGGACACCTCGGCTTCCCTGGCCGCCTATTCCCGGCTGGTTCGCACGAATCGCAATTTCCGCCGATTATGGATCGCGCAAATTATCAGCGAGCAGGGTGACTGGCTGTACGCAGTCGCGGTATACAGTTTGCTGCTGGAATTCACCGGCAGTGCGAAATACGTGGCCTTCGCGTTTGTGCTGCAGGTGCTGCCGCAGTTTTTTGTCTCGCCGGCCGCCGGTGTGATCAACGATCGGATCAGCCGCAAGAAGGTGATGATCTTCGCCGACTGGTCGCGCGCCGCCATCGTACTCTGCATGGTGCTGGTGCGGAGCCCGCACATCGTGTGGCTGCTCTACGTGCTGCTGTTCTTGGAGACGGTCATGTGGGCGCTGTTCGAGCCGGGGCGCAGTGCCGTGATTCCGAATATCGTGGGCGAATCGGAGTTGGTGGTTGCGAACACCTTGTCGTCCACCACCTGGTCGTTCAACTTCGCCATGGGATTCGCCGTGGGCGGCGCGCTGGCGGCTTACTTCGGACGCGATGCGGTGTTTATACTCAACTCGCTTTCGTTTGTGCTATCCGCGCTGCTGATCGGAAGCATGAAATTCAGCGAGCCGCACGCGGAAAACGTACGCCCCCTGCGGCCGATCGATCTGGCGGATTTCTCGCCGGTGTGGGAAGGCCTTCGATATGTCTGGAGCGACCATCGCCTGCGCACGACTATTTTCGTCAAAGCAGGACTCGGGGTAATGGGCGCCAACTGGGTGATGCTCCCGATTTTCGGCGACCGGATCTTTCCGATTCAGCGCACCGGCTTCAATCACGCGCAGGCGGCCATGCTGGGGATGAGTGTGCTGATGGCCAGCCGGGGAATTGGAGCGATCATCGGACCGGTGCTGAGCGGCCGCTGGGTGGCGGGCGTGGAGCAACGGATGCGCGTCGCGATCCTGGTTGGCTTTCTGGCAGGCGCGGCCGGTTACCTGGCGCTGGGCCACGCTACGAACCTCGCCGTAGCGTGCGCCGGGCTGATGCTGGCGCATGCCGGCGGGTCGATCTTGTGGGTCTTCTCTTCAACGTTGCTGCAGCGGCAGACCGAGGATCGATTCCGAGCGCGGGTATTCTCCACCGAGTACGCGTTCATGGTGGCGATCATGTCGTTGTCGAGTTATCTTGCGGGAGTGTTCATCGATCGGGCCGTTCCAGTTCGAACCGTCGCGACCGTGGTTGGCCTGGCGATGCTGGTTCCCGCCATGCTATGGGGTGTTTTGCTGGCAACGCAACAGCGAGAATGAGCGAGTATTATCGAACATCGTGCGACGGGACCGCACCGATCAGTTCGACCGGGCGAACTTCCGTCTTGCAGTGTAGAAGGAGAAGAAGCCCAGGCATGCCAGTCCGATCAACGTCAGGATGATCGAAGGCGGCAGAGGCGTTGATAGCGGCGATGACGAAGCCGTAAACACTGGAAACCCGCCTGTGAAGACGATCGTGCCGAGCGTGGTCGGGACCGTCGTGGTCCCCTGCGGCGTAGTGCTTGTAGTGGGGCCGATAAAGGTTGACAAGTCGTAAGTGGCGAGCGCCGGGCTGTTCACCCTGATAATATCGCCGAACGTCAGACCCACTGCGCCGGGAGCGGCCAGAATGTTCGCAAGATTTGTGATTGTTGCGGGTCCGAGCGGAGTGCTGACCGATACGCCTCCTGAGGGAAAGTTAGGAGTGTGTTGGGTACCAATCGGTCCCGCGATCAGCGTCGAGTCCGTGGTTACGGAGAACGTCAGGGTTTGATTGGTGAACGGCGTGGCTCCGATCGTCCCAGAGGTCACGATGGTGAACGTGTACGTGATGGGTACGGCGGACGCCGCGATGGCGGACAAAACTCCGGTGATGAGAACTTTTGAGAGTAGCATTTGGTTAGGACAAGTCTAAACTATGTTCGCGATTGGTGCAAGAGGCATTTAATGAAAGTCGTGGGAGGGGACGGCCTCTTCGGCGACATGCAGCGGCTCGAAGCGGGCGGCCTTTACAGATAGCACGCCGTCGATGTTCTGCATTTCCCCCTCGATGACCAGATACGAGTTGCCGAGAATGGTCGCGCGCTCGCGATCGAAAACGTCGGGCATGACGACGGCGTTCGATACGCCGGTTTCATCCTCCAGGCTGAGGAACAGCAGCCCTTTGGCGGTTCCCGGGCGCTGGCGGCAGATAACGCATCCGGCGATGCGGGCCATGCGGCCGTTGCGAATGAGCTTCAGCTTGTTGGCCGGCGTGACGCCGAGCGCGTTCAGCCTGGCGCGATGAAACGCGAGCGGGTGTTTGCCGATGGTGAGGTGGGTGCCGCGGAAGTCGGCGTTCAAGCGGTCGGTAGGGCTCATTGCTGCAAGTGGCTGGTGGTTGGTGGCTGATGGCTGGTCGGTGGTGAAAAGTGGACCGGTTGGTCTAATGGCCAGCTCGGAGTCCCATAGTGCGGCGCGGCGATGGGTGGGAGTTTCCGGAATGAAATTGAGCGCGCCGATTTCGCTCAGCTTTCTGAGTTCGTCTTTGCGCAGTTCCGGCGCGCGGTTCACGAGATCCTGAATACTCGTAAACGGAGCTTCGAGGCGGGCGTTGAGGATCGCTAGGGCGGCTTGCTCGCGCAGGCCTTTGACGTAATTGAAACCCAGGCGGACCGCGCGCGATCCGTTGTGTTCTTCGATGCTGCAGAGCCAGCCGGAGCGAGTGACGTCAATGGGCTTGAAATGCAGCCCGTGGCGCTGCGCGTCCTTCACCAATGTCGCCGGAGCGTAGAATCCCATGGGCTGATTGTTGAGTATCGCGGCGGTGAAGGCGGCCGGGTAGTGGCATTTGAGATATGCGCTGGCGTAAGCGATCAGGGCGAAACTCGCGGCGTGCGATTCCGGAAAGCCGTACAGCGCGAACGAAGTGATGGATTGGATGATGGTGTCCTGCGTTTTGCCGGTGATGCCGTTCTTCTGCATGCCTGCGCGAAGCCTGGTTTCGATATCGCGCATGCGCGCTTCGGATCGTTTGAATCCCATGGCGCGGCGCAACTCTTCGGCCTCGCCGCCGGTGAAATTGGCCGCGATCATCGCGATGCGTAGGAGCTGTTCCTGAAATAACGGCACGCCGAGAGTTCGCGCCAGTACAGGCTCCAGCAGTGGGTGCAGGCATTCTGGTTTTTCGCGGCCCTGCCGGCGGCGGATGAAGGGGTTCAGCATTTTTCCGACGATGGGCCCGGGCCGGATGATGGCCACTTGCACCACGATGTCGTAAAAACGCGCGGGTTTTAGGCGCGGCAGGCACGACATCTGCGCGCGGCTTTCCACCTGGAACAGTCCGATGGTGTCGGCTTTCTGCAGCGCTTGGTAGACCATCGGATCGTCGGCCGGCAAATGCGCCAGATCTACCTCCTCGCGATACGACTCGCGGATGCGTTGAATGGATTCCTCCAGTACGGCCAGCATGCCGAGTCCTAGCAGATCCACCTTGATGATTCCCATGTCCGCGCAATCTTCCTTGTCCCACTGGATGACCACGCGGCCGGGCATCGTGGCAGGCTCCAACGGAACGATGGAATCCAACTGGCCCTCGCAGATCACCATGCCGCCGGAATGCTGGCCGAGATGGCGCGGCAGATCCCGAATGGTCAGGTAGAGATCCAGGAATTTCGAGATCAGCGGATTCTCGGGCGCAAAGCCGGCCTCGCGGAACTGGCGCTCGGCGGTTTCCTTGGGATCGGTCCAGCCCCAGGAAGGAACCAGCGCGGCAAGGCGTCCGAGATCGGGTTCGCTGAAGCCGAGCACCTTTCCGATATCGCGCACGGCGGAGCGGCCGCGATAGGTGATGACGTTGGCCGTCATGGCTGCGCCGAGCTTGCCGTAACGCTCGTAGACGTGCTGGATCACGCGCTCGCGCTGATCGCCGCTGGGAAGATCGAGATCGATGTCGGGCCACTCGCCGCGCTCCTCGGAAAGAAAACGCTCGAACAGCAGTTCCATGGCGACGGGATCGACGGCAGTGATGCCGAGCGAATAGCAGACGGCGCTGTTGGCGGCGGATCCGCGGCCTTGCGCGAGAATATTCTGCGAACGGCAGAATTCGACGATGTCCCAGACGATCAGAAAATATCCGGCCAGGTCGAGTTTTTCGATCAGCGCAAGTTCGCGATCGATCTGCTTGCGCGCGCGGATGCCGAGCGCTTTGGGATGGGGATGATAGCGCCGGTAGGCGCCTTCGTCAACGCGCTTGCGGAGGAACGAGTTCATGGTCTCGCCGGGCGGCACGGGATATCGCGGAAACTGGTAGCCGAGATCGGCGAGCGTGAACTGGAGCCGATCGGAAAGCTCCCGCGTGTTGGCGATGGCTTCGGGAACGTCCGCGAAGAGGCGCGACATTTGCCTGGCGGTTTTCAAGTGCCGCTCGGAGTTGATGGAAAGCAGCCGGCCGGCTTCCTGAATTTTTACTTTGTGCCGGACGCAGGTGAGCACGTCGAGCGCTTCGCGAGCTTGCGGACAGGCATGGTTCACGCCGTTGGTGGCGACCACCGGAAGCTGACGCCGCCGCGCGAAATTGAGCAACGCTTGATTGCGAGCTTCTTCATTGCGGTTGTAATGCCGCTGAAGCTCGACGTATACGTTTCCAGCGCCGAACAGATCTACGATTTGCGCATCCGGCCGCGATACCAGGCATACCAGCCCTTCCGGGAATTCGGCGAATTCTTCCGGAGTCGCCGCGCCTTCGCCTTTTTTGGCGCGCATCTTCATACGCGAGATCAGGCGGCAGAGATTCTGATATCCTTTTCGCGATTCGGCTAATAGAGGATAGCGGTGGCCATCGGTGCAAGTAACTTCCGCGCCGATGTGAGCGCGCAGGCCGATCTTTTTTGCGGCCATGTGGAAACGCGCGGCGCCGGAGACGTTGTCGCGGTCGAGCATCGCCAGGGCGGGGTGGTCGAGTTCGGCGGCGCGCGATACGAGTTCTTCGGGCGTGGAGGAGCCTTCCAGGAAGCTGAAGGCGCTGCGGGCGTGTAGTTCCACATAGGCCACGGATGAACACGGATGGACACGGATATTAGTCATACGTGCCTTCGATAAACCATCGCTGGCCGGGTTCACGGTAGATGCGGTAGAGGGTGTTGTTGGTTAACGTGATGTCCCATTCGTCGCGGTTCCACGGGGTTTTGGTCCACCAATCGCCCGAGGTGCGCCATGGACCGGCAGCATTTAGAACATTTCCGTGAATGCCTGCAGCAGTGATGCGCGTGGGGCTGTGGCCGCTTAGCTCGACTGTCGCTGAGATTGGTGGGCGGAAGTAGCGGAATGCCTGTCGATTGGCAATCGGTGGCTGGTGGCTTGTGGATGGTGGCTGGTGCGTCGTTATGCGGAATGGATGCGGGTGATGGGTGTTCAGGAGTTCCGGCGTGCCTACGTTGTTTTCGCCTACTATGCCGCGGATGCGGGCCAGCGTCAGTTCCAATTTGTCCGGGGCGGGTGTGATGGGCAGGAAGATTCCGCTTTGGATGGTGCGCGGATGAACTGGTTTGAGGCTTAGCGAAAGAGCCAGCGTCGCGGCTTGCGGCAGATGAGCTTCCAGATCCATTTGCAGGAGTTTTAAAAGCGATTTGCTCTCTCGCATCGGAACCGGGAGCCGCAGAGTTCGGACGTGCTCGGTCTGGTCCTCGAGTTCCAGGCGGACAGTGACTTCGTTGGCCGACATCGCGTGCGATAGCAGTTTTGCGCATTGGTCGTGGAGGATGCGCGCAATCAGAAACAGCAACGGCTCGAGCAGGCTGACGGGATGGTCGAGTTCGATGCGGTCTTTGTAAGCGATTTCCGGTTGGAAGATTTTGAGCGGCCGGTCGATCGCGCCTCTGGCCAGCCGTTGCAGGTAGACGCCGGCGGGCCCGAAGCGTTCGGCGATGCCGGTTTCGGGCAGTTGCGACAGTTGCGCAAGCGTGCGGATGCCCCAGCTTTCCAGCACCTCCCACATCTCGTCCGTTAACGGGAGACTGGCGACATCGAGCTGATCCAGTTGCGGAGCGACAGTGACGCCGGGGAAATTGCGCGCGGCCAGCATCGCGGCGTCGGCCGTTTCGGCGATGGCTACGTTGGCTTGGCCGCCGGTCTGCTTCGCAATCGCTTGCGCGATCTGATGCAGCGATCCATAGAGCCGCTTCAATCCGTCGACGCGGAAGATCACCGTGTCGGGAGCGGTTTGCTCGAACGTAGGCGAGAATGCCCCGGCTATTTGGGGCAGGTCGAGCGCGGGTCCGTGAATGCAGGCAAACATTATCCGAGCGCCCTCGCTTTGAAGCTGGCAGTGGCCGGGCGCACCGGTTTGCGCGGTACGGCCTCCAGTTCGACGCCGCGCAGAAGCTGGAAGCCGGGCGATCCCGACCATACCGTTTTCTTGCGCCGCATTTCGAGCATGAGCGAAGCGCAGGATTTGGCCAGCGGCTCTATTTCGACCAGCGCCAGGATGGTGGGCGTGTTCTCGATAGCCAGGCGGAATCGGTACCAGTAGGAAATCGGGATCCGGTTGGCGGCGCGCGGGTGAATCTGGCAAAGGTCGAGCACCACTGCACCGAATCCGCCGGCGTGCAGCAGATAGTCGGCTGCTTTCAGCGCGTGTTCGGCGTTGTTGCCGCAGCGGATCCAGACGAGCTGCGATAGCGACACTCCGGCTGCCGCAGCCGATACCGGATCGAAGGAATCGCAAGTGTCGACGTACGCGCAAATCTCAAATTTTGAGGTGGATGCAGCTAGAAGTGCATGTATTAGAGTAGTTCGGCCGGAGCTTTCCTGGCCGATGATTTCCGAGATCGCTCCGCGCGGGAAACCCTCGATCATGGCATCCAGTGAAGCGAGGCCGGTGGCGATAGTTTCCCGGATTCCGGATGCCGGACGGAATCCCAGCTTCGTGCTCAGAGCGGCGGTTGGGTTCATGCGATACTTCGCCTTTTCTTCGCCTATGTTATTTTGCATCCGATCGGGGATGGTTGTCAAGGCGAAAGGAACCCAGCGCGGGCGGCATTGGTCTAATAGCTCGGCGGGATTCGCACTCACCGGGCTCAAGGAGACTCGCAAATGAAACGCCTCTTCTCCTATGCGCTGGCAACAGCCGTTGCGCTTTTGTATTTTTCTTCAGCCAGCCAGTCTCAGCCGGTGTCGTCCCGGCAGGGAATTGCGCCCGTCGCGGTTCACTCCAAGGACGGCAAAGTTTCCGGCTGGAAGATCGTGATTCCTGGCGGCCGTCCGCTGGCTACGCCTGCTATCTCTGACGGCAAAATGTTCGTCGGCGGAGGATTCGGAAGCCACGAATTCTATGCGTTCGACGCCGCCACGGGCAGCCTGCGCTGGATCTACCACACGGCCGACGACGGGCCAACCGCTGCCGTAGTCAGCGACGGACGTATCGTCTTCAACACCGAGAGCTGCGAGCTGGAAGTGATCACGCGCGACGGTAAACCGCTTTGGAAGAAATGGCTGGGCGATCCGCTGATGAGCATGCCGGCGATTGCCGGCGGCGCCGTCTACATGGCCTTTCCGAACTCCCGCGGAGACTCCAAATACTACGTCGCCGCCTTCGATCTCACGAGCGGCAAAGAGCTATGGAAGAATTCCATTGCGAGCGAGATCATCACCGCGCCCGTGATCGACGGCGATACGGTATATCTGGCTACCGTCGATGGATCGCTGGTCGCTTTCGACCGGCGCGATGGCGCAAAGATTTGGGAAGAGACGAAGAACGTGACGTCGGCGCCCGCGGTCTGGAACGGCCGATGCTACTTCAGCCGCCGCGAAGCGACGCTCGTGAGCAAGAACGGGAGTCAGGTGAAACAGCAGAACGAAATGGTCGCGGAACGCGCCGCCGGCCGGTCCGGCAAGGTGAAAGACTTCACCGCAACCCAACGCATGGCGGATTATCTGGACTACTCCAAGCGTGCCGAAGCATCGTCTATGGAAAGAAAAAGCATGTTGTTCGATGCATCGGTCGGCTTCGGCGTCACCAAAGGCAGCGCCAATGTGGCGATGATGAAAACCAACCTGGGGCAGGGAACTGTGCATGGGATCTGGGCCTATCAGGGATCGAAGCCGTTCGTGGATCGCGGCCGCGTCTACACATCCATGGGCAACACGGTGATCTCGACGGACGCGGAATCGGAAATCGTGTTGTGGAAGCGGACGATCGACCAGGACAAGACGGTGCCGCTGCTGGACAGCACACTGACGCCGCCAGCCGTCGTCAATGGCAAGGTCTTCGTGGCATCGAGTTCCGGCGAAGTGTTCGCGCTTTCGGCCGACAACGGTGAAGTTGTGTGGAAGCTCGACGTGGGCGAGCCGGTGGCCTTCCAGCCTGCCATCTCCGGCGGAAAGATTTACATCGCGACGAACAATGGCAACGTGTATTGTTTCGAGACAGGCGATCCGCGCGACGACGGGTGGCAAATGTGGGGTGCCACGAGTTCGCACAACGGTCTCTCCCGCTAGACGAGCGCGCGACGGATGATTTCCTCGATGATGGCGGTCTTCGCGCCCGCATAATCATCGACGCTCTTCCATTCCTTCTGCGCCAAGGCCAGCTTAGTGCGCGCGTACAGATCGCGATCGGCGGCGGTACTTCGCAGCCAGTCGCGGAACCGCACAATGCGCTCGATTTCCGGACAGCCCGGCGAGAAGACGTGCAAATTGATGTCCGTATCCGGTCCCTTGAACATCCGGTGCTCATGCCAGTTGGGTTCGCGGATGCGCAAATCGCAACCGGCGGCTTGCAACGCGGGCGCATATGCATCTTCATCCGACGAATCGGCTACCACGAGGAGCATGTCGATAACGGGTTTGGCGGCGAGACCCGGCACTGCCGTCGAGCCGGTGTGCTCAATCCGCAGCGCCCGGTTTCCAAGCACGGCCCGGATTCTCGAAGCCTCACGCTGAAAATGCTCCGGCCACTGCGGATCGTAATCGACGATCAGAATTCGGCCGTCCCGAACTCATCGGCCTTGGAATCGCCCCGTGCGCCGCTCCGCGACGGCGCGGATTCCCTCCTTGTGATCTTCGGTTTGGGCGAGACGACGTTGCTCCGCCAGTTCGTGATCGGTCCGGGCCTTCACTTGCTCGGCGAGCCCGCGGCGCATGGTGGCGCGCGTTGAGCGTACCGCCAGAGGCGCGCATGCGGCGATCTCGGCCGCGAGTTTTCTGGCTTCGTCGCGCAGCGCATCCGGAGCTGCCAGAACATCCGCCAGGCCCCAGGCCAGCGCGTCTTCGGCGCCGATGCGGCGTCCGGTATAGAACATCAGGCTAGCGCGCTGCGTTCCGATCAGCCGCGGCAGCGTGTACGTCAAGCCGAAGCCGGGATGGATGCCCAGCTTCACGAAATTCGCGGCAAATCGAGATTCGGTGGATACGACGCGAAAGTCGGCGACGAGAGCCAACCCGAGTCCGCCGCCGATCGCTGCGCCCTGGATCGCCCCCACTACCGGTTTTTCGCAACGAAAGAGACGTACGGCGTGCTCGTAGATGCGGTTCGGAGCGACCGATGCAAACTCGTCTGTATCTGCGGTGGCGCGCCGGCTGAAGTCCGCTCCCGCGCAGAATGATTTTCCTTCGGAAGCCAGCACCAGAGCGCGGCACGCAGGATCGCCGTCGAGCGCCTCGAATGCATCGGCCAGGTCGCGAACGAGCTGCTCGTCGAAGAAATTGTGCGGCGGGCGATGAATCTCAATCAAGGCGATGTGGTCGCGCAAGTCGATGGATACGTCGCCGGTGGTCATAATTTTAGTAGTTTTCTCGCGACCACCCAGCGGTGCACCTCGGACGGGCCGTCGTAGATGCGCATGTTCCGCACCAGGCTGGCCATCAATTGCAGCGGCACCTCTTTGGTCATGCCCATGGCGCCGAAGGTCTGCATCGCTTTGTCGACGATGTCCCAGGCCATCTCGGTGGCGAACACTTTGATCATGGATACTTCGCTGCGCACGTCGCGCCCCTGATCGATTTTCCAGGCGGCGTCGTAAGCCATGAGCCGGCCAGCGTGAATTTTCGTGGCGGCGTCCGCGACCCACCACTGGATGGTCTGGCGTTCCGCAAGCGGCACGCCGAAAGTAACGCGCTGCGGAGCGTACTCGCACATCATGTCCAGGGCGCGCTGCGCGACGCCGATGCAGTTGCACGACATTTCCAATCGCTTGGTCGACAGCCGCACTTGCATGGGCGCGAAACCTTCACCCTCCTTTCCCAGAAGCTGCGACGCCGGCAGCCGGCAATCCTCCAGCGCCACTTCGTACGTGAAATGGCCTCCGATCATCGCGATTCGGCGCAATACGTTGAAGCCCGGCGTCCCGCGATCCACGAGAAAGGCAGAAATTCCGCCGCGCGCGCCTTTGATTTTGTCCGTGACGGCCATGAGGATGGTGAAGTCGGCCTCGGCGGCTTTGCTGATCCAGATCTTGCGTCCATTGAGAACCCAATGACTGCCGTCCTTCACCGCAGTTGTGGTCATCGATGCCGGATCAGCGCCAGCGCCGGGCTCCGAAATCCCGATGGCCGCAATCGTTTTGCCTCGCACGTAGGGCGCAAGATACCGCGTGCGCTGCTCGTCGTTCACGGTGACCATCAGCATGCGCAGATTCGGCGAGTCCGGCGGAAACACGTAAGGCGTGACGGTTTTCCCAAGTTCTTCGCTCACGCCGATCAGAGCCACTTCCGGAAGATCCGAGCCGCTGACGTCTTCGGGAGCATCCAGGCCCCACAGCCCCAGCTCACGCGATTTCTTGTCGATCGGCGCACGTTCTTCGGCCGTGAGCATCACGCCTTGCCCGTTCGCCTCGCGTTCGAGCACGACGGGCTCCAGCGGCAGCAGCTCTTCGCGAACGAAGCGCGCCACCAAATCCTTCAACATCCGGTGTTCGTCGCTCAGCGCGAAGTCCATAGGTTATTTTTTCAAGAACTGCTGAATCCCTTTCGTAGCCTGCCGTATGCGATGCTCGTTTTCCACCAGCGCGAAACGCACGTAGCCTTCGCCCAGCGGCCCGAATCCGATGCCTGGCGACACGGCCACCAGCGCATTTTTCATCAGCAGCTTGGCGAACTCAAGCGATCCCTTGGCGCGATACTCCTCCGGGATCGCCGCCCACACGAACATGGAACCGCGCGGCGGCTCAACCGGCCAGCCGGCCCGTTTCAGTCCCTTCAACAGCTCGTCCCGGCGCTGTTGGTACGTCGCGCAGATCTTTTCTGTCTCCGCGCCGCATTCCCGCAACGCGATGATGGACGCGATTTGAATCGGTTGGAAAATCCCGTAATCCAGGTAGCTCTTGATGCGCGCCAAGGCCGCGATCAGCTTGCGGTTCCCCAGGCAGAATCCCACGCGCCAACCCGCCATGTTGAAACTCTTCGACATCGAGTAAATTTCGATGGCGATCTCTTTGGCGCCTTCGACTTCGAGGATGCTGGGTGCGCGGTAACCGTCGAAGCAAATGTCGGCGTATGCGAAATCGTGAACGATGAATGTGCCGTGCTGCAGCGCCATGCCGACAATGTCGCGAAAGAACTGCAAGTCCACGCAATGCGTAGTGGGGTTGTGCGGAAAAGAAATGAGGATCATCTTCGGTTTGCGCGACGATGTCCGGTACAAGTGCTCCAGGCCGTTCAGAAATGTTGCCGGGTCGGGCATGGGAAGCATGCAGGCATGCCCATCGGCCATGATCACGCCGTACTGGTGAATCGGGTAGGCCGGATTGGGGGAAACCACGGCATCATCCGGTCCGATGACGGCGAAGAGCAGGTGCGCCAGAGCGTCCTTGGCGCCGATGGTGACAATCGCTTCGGTTTCGGGATCCAGATCGACGCCGTACTGCGCCCGGTAGTGCTTCACGATTTCCTGGCGAAGATGCGGAATCCCGCGTGAAACCGAGTAGCGATGATTGCGCGGATTGCGCGCGGCCTCGATCAGCTTCTTCACCACCGGCTCCGGCGTCGCGCCGTCCGGATTTCCCATGCCGAGGTCTACCACGTCCTGCTGCGCCGCTCGAGCCTTGGCCTTCAGCTCGTTGATGACTGCAAATACGTACGGCGGCAGCTTCCCGATGCGGTAGAATTCGTCGGTGATCGAGGGCATATTCTATTGTAAGAGGATGCTTACCGATCTCGTCCAGATCCGCAGGCTCGGTTACCGGAACAGAAACGAGAATGTTCGTTTCCGCACGTATCTCAAGATCCACCGCCATTCCGACCGCCGTTTGCGGCGCTTCGCCGAGGAAATAGAAGCGCAGATCGACTGCACGCAATGCGCGAACTGCTGCCGCGTGACCGAAGTTCCGCTGATCGACCGCGATATCGAGAAACTGATGAGTTTCTTGGGCGCCTCGAAGGAAGAGTTTCTGCGCGACTACACGCAGCGCGCCGAGGACGGCGATTTGATTCTGAAGCGCACGGAAGCGGGCTGCGTGTTTTTGCAGGGTAACCTGTGCAGCGTGTACGAAGCGCGTCCGCAGAATTGCGCGAACTTTCCGCACCTGGTGCGAGGCAACGGCTCGATTGCCAGCCGCATGTTCCAATTCCTGGATCGTTATCGCTACTGCCCCATCGTCTACAACTGGATGGAGAAGGTGAAAGAGGATATCGGCTTCCGCTGAACTTATGAAATTCGCTGAACTGCTCGATCGCCTCCAGGAATTCGACCTGCTGCTCGACGCCGACCCGAAATTCCCTAGCGTGACTGGCTTCGTGGCGGGCGACTCGGTGCGCGGCTCGTGGTGGGCGCATCCGCGGGCGCACGAGATGTTTCGGCTGGCGTGCCAACTCCGCGACCATCCGGACGTACTGATGGTGAAGTTGATTTCGGGAAAAATCACGCTGGTCAATCGGCCGCTGTGGCCGGCCGTGTACGTGATTGGCACGGCCCGCGAGCCTTGGCAACTGCGCTCTTTGTCGAAGGAGGCCAGGGCGCTCCTGAAGAAAGTTGACAAGGAAACCAAGGTGTCTTGCTCCGGCGATCCGGTGCGCGAACTCGAAACGCGTCTGCTGGTGTATTCGGAAAGCGTCCACACGGAGCGCGGCTCGCACGTGAAGCAGGCGCGAACCTGGCAGTCGTGGGCCGGCGAGGTTAAACTCGGCGATGTAGAACTGACCTCCGGCGAAGCGAAAGCGCAACTGGAAGGCGTGGTCGCGCGCCTGAATAAACAGTTCAGCGCGAAGGGCACACTGCCGTGGACGCGACGCTTGCTTACGCGCGCCGCTCGGTAGCGTTTAGAACATGATCTTCAGCGCGAATTGCACGTTGCGCGGCTCGCCGAAACCGATGCCGGGCGCGTCTCCGCCGTGGCGAGTGCCGAAAATCAAGCCAGCGCCGTCGCCGTCGGCGATGCTGTTGTCCGGCGCGCCGAGGTTCAACACGTTGAACAGATTGAAGATCTCGACGCGGAACTGAGTTGTGATCCGCTCATTGATGGGGGTGTTCTTGAAGATGGAAAAGTCGGTCGATTTGAAGTTCGGGCCGTAGTACTGGTTTCTGAGGCTGTTCCCATAAGTTCCAAGAGCCGGATAGGCGAACGCCGCTGGATTGAAGAAGCGCACGCCGTTCACCACCCGGCCGTTCTCCGTCGAAGGCTGGACGATGCCGCTGAACGGATCGCCTTTCTGATCGGCAAGATCGTTGCGATTGTTCGTTCCGCTGCGGTCCTTGCCGGCGCGGACCGAATAGGGGAAGCCCGAGTCGTAGGTGATCAAGGTATTGAGCTGCCAACCTTTGGTCAGCCGCGGCATTGAATGGCCAAGCTGCGGGACGTCGTAAATGATGTAGCTGGAGAAATTGTTACGCACATCGAAGTCGGCGTTACTGTAGTCGCGGCGAAGATTGTAATTGTCGGTCGGCCGGTTGTTGCGGGTGGACGACATCTCGTCGCGCGCGTGTCCCAGCGTATACCCGAATTGCGAACTGAAGCCGTGCCACGCAGTAGTGCGAATCAAAGTCTGAAACGCATTGTAGTGCGAGTTTGCGCCGGTGGAAATCTCCGTGATGCCCGTGAACTGCGGGAACTGGCCAAAGTACGGGCGGCGGGTGTTCGAGGTTTTCCCGCTCGGATCGGGCAGGATCTGGTTGAGGTTGTGCGTATAGACCAACTTGCGAGCCTGATTGCCGACGTAGCCAAGCTGCAGCAGGGCGGACTTGCTGAACTGATACTGCACGTTGAGGTTGAAGTTCTGCACATAGGGCGATCGGAGACCCTGGTCGACCGCATACGCTTTGAACGGAGGCGTGGGCGTGGCGCTTCCGACGAGCGGCACGCCATTGGCCACGACCTCCAGCGCGGGATTCGACAGGCTGAACACCGGGTTGGGACCGCCGGGGTTCCGGTTCACGCCGCGGCCGCCATCGCTTCCTGCGCGGTTGTCGATGAACAGGTTGCCGTTGATGATGTCGTAAAAGACCCCGTACGCTCCGCGGATCACGAGCTTGCCTCCGCGGGTGGGAGTAAACGCGAAGCCCAAGCGTGGGGCGTAGTTGTTCCAGTCGGCCGGATACAGTGCCTGGACATCTTTGCCAACGACTGCGATGCCGCCAGGAGCGCCCGGCAGGAACGTGGAGATGGAGTTCTTGGTGTCGTGGAGGCGGCCGTTATAGGTCCAACGCAGCCCGTAGTTGATGTTAAGCCGCGGCGTGGCCTGCCAGTTGTCTTGCGCCCACCACTCGACCGAATTCACGTAATAGTCCCGCTGGGGATCGCCGGTCGCCGTGGTGAAGTTGCCTGGGGAGATGTACCCCGCGATGAAATCCGCCAGGGCGAGCTGAGTTCCGCTAAAGCTGGGATCGCCGGCCCACGGTCCAGCCGTTCCATCAAACCCGTTCGCGAAGGCGCCGCGCTGCTCGCGATAGTAGAAAACATCCAGTCTCGCGCGGCGGACTTCGCCGCCGAACTTCAGCGCGTGCGCTCCGAAATTGTACGAGAGGTTGTCGGTGATGTGGCCCGTGGTGTCGATGCGGCCCAGGCGCGGCGTTTCGCCGACGCCCCCGTTGAGAAAGCCTGCAATCTCGATGTTCGGGGCCCCAAAGTTGGACGGGTTGCTGACGCCGGTGTTCAGCCCCCAGGATGGCGGATTGGCGCCGTGGTTCAGGTCGTCGAAGGTCTGCTCAAAGTAATTCACGCCAGCCAGCACCTGGTTCACCAGATGCGGGGTCCAGACTGCGTTCCAGATCGCGTCGAAGTTATGCTGCCGGCTCGGAACCTCCTGGAAATACTCCTTGAGAACAGATCCGGCGTACTGTAGAGCCTCGCCCGTCCCGAGAAACGCGCGCACGGACAGGCTGTGCTTGGGGCCGAAGTTCTGATCGAGCTTGAAGATGCCGTTGTGGCTCTTGCCGTCGTTATCGTCGCTGCTGAAGAAGTTGGGCTGGGTGGCAGGGGCGGCCCGGACGCGCGAAGGCCAGAGATTCTGATACGTTGCGATCATTACCGGATTCACCGGAACCTTGTACTTGTTGAGCACTTGCGTGGCGCTGGCGATCCAGGCATCGGACGGGACCGTGGCCTGAAGGGGGTTGCCGATCACGTACTTCTGCTTCTCGTAGGTGATAAAGAAGAAGGTCTTGTTCTTGACGATCGGACCGCCGAAAGAGAACCCGTAGTTTTCGTTGCGGAGCTTGCCCGCCGAGCCGACGGGAGAGAAAGGCGACGGCGATGCGAAATACTCGTTGCGGTTGAAATAGTAGGCGCTGCCATGGAATGCGTTGGTTCCGGACTTGATCACCAGGTTGACCATCGAGCCCGGGTTGCGGCCGAAGTCGGAGCCGGCGCTGGACTGTTGGTTAAACTGGTCGATGGCCTCGATAGGCAGCAGCACGCCCGCGATGCCGGAAATGCTGCCCTGGTTGACCGCTTCGGAATTGTGCCAGAAGTCGTTGTTGTCGGTGCCGTCGATCTGCCAGTTGTTCTGGTTCGCGCGATTCCCATTCATGGAACCGGCCTGATTAAAGCCAGGCGTTAAGTAGAGTAACTGGCGGAAGTCGCGGCCGTTGAGAGGGATCTCTTGCACGGCGCGCGTGTTCACCACGGCATTCAGGGCGCTGGAAGTGGTCTCGACCGCGACTGCGGCGGCCTGCACCTCGATGGCTTGCTGCTGCTGCGCGACGCCGAGCGTGACCGGCAGACTCGCGATCTTCCCGACAGCAACTTCGACGTTATCAAGAGTCTGCGTCTGGAAACCCTGCTTGGTGATAGTGACAGTGTACAAACCAGTGGGCAGGTCCGGGAAGGTGAAGTCACCCGCACTGGTGCTGTCCTGCTGGCGGCTGAGCCCGGTGGCTTTGTTCACAATCTTGACGGTGGCGTTCGGCACAACCGCACCAGTCGAATCGGCGACTGTCCCGGCGATGCCGCCCCGGAAGGTCTGAGCTATCAAACCAGAAACGGCCAGAGTGAAAACAACCCAAAGAACGGCAAGACGTCGAAGCGATGTCATAGCAAACCCCCTTTTTACAGTGAATGTTGGTGCGCGGCCCCGGGCGCCTCAGATTCGGCGGCTTCAACAATCCCCACGTGGCCGCGAAATTGAATCAACGTTAGCACTTTTCGGTGGGGTTGGCAAGGGCTGTACTGGGTTAAATTCTCGCGAGGCGGACAGAGAGAAGCGGGATGACCTCTCGCTGGTTGCGACGGTAGACTCGAAAGTCTATGTCCTTCATCGGCGCGAAAAGCCTTGGCGCTGGGAAAGATCCTTGGGGCCGCTAATTTTGCCTGCGAGCCGTAGAAACCGCTGATTAGCATCCTCCGCCCTGGCTTTTCGAGTTGCTGGCGGATGATGCGTCGAGCCGGCAGACCGGTCCGGCGGGAGCTTTCCTCGAGCCAGCGGGCTAACTCTTCTGTGAGACGGATGGTGATTGCACGACTCATCTGACAGAGTTGTAGCACACACAACTGCGGCACAAGCTGGTAGCGTGCACCTTCCTGTTGCGGTTCGGGTTTCGCAGCCACGCCAGGACCGCGGGCGTGCAAGCTGCAAGCGTCTCGGCTCGACAGGCGGTTCCCGTTTTGGTAACCTGAGACGTGAGGGTCGTCAGTAAGGCCGCGATCCGGGAGTTTGGTCGAATCCACCCGGATGCGCTGGAGCCGTTGCTGTATTGGTACCAAGTGGCGAAACGAGCGGCATGGAAGAATCTCACCCAGGTCAGATCCGATTTCGCCCATGCCGATCTAGTCGGTAGGTTCACCGTTTTCAATATCGCAGGCAATAAGTACCGCCTCGTCACGGTGATCAACTACAAGTGGCAAATGGTATACGTCCGTCACATCCTAACGCACTCCGACTACGATAAGGGGAAGTGGAAAGAATGAGCCTAACGTTACTAGACGAGCGCAAATATAAAAGGCTTCTCGACGATACGCTTCCGGTGGTCATCCGGTCTGAACAGGAGTATCACCGGATGTTGACGGCAGTTCGCATCTTGATGGACAAGGGAGAAAACCACATCTCAGAGGAGGAGGGCCGCATGCTGGAGCTACTGGCCGTCCTGGTGGAGGAGTACGAAGACCGCGTGCATCCGTTGCCCAAAGCAAAGCCGCACAAGATGCTCGCGTATTTGCTCACCGAAAAAGGCATGAAGCCGAGCGACTTGTGGGCCATTCTGCCAAAGAGCCGCATGTCCGAGATCCTCAATGGCAAGCGAGGCATTAGCAAGGCGCAAGCGAAGAAGCTCGCAGCGTTTCTGCGTGTCCCGGTTGACCTGTTTTTGTGAGTGCGTCCAGGTCGTCGCGCCGTCTCGCTAGAGTCAGGCCAAACCTTTGATCGCCGCCACCGCGCGGTCGATATCTTCGCGCGAATTGTAGATGTGCGGTGAAAAGCGCAAGCCTTGCGAATCGCCCGACGCTGTCATCGCGATCGAGATGCGATGCTGCGTCCACAGCGAGTCGTAAGCTTCCTTGGTGGGGACGCGGTTGATGTCGCACTTCACCACGCCTCCGGAAAGCTCCGGCTCCAGGTTCGTCTTCAGTCGGACTCCGGCGATCTCGGAAACCTGCTGCTTCATGTGCGTCGTCAGAAAACGCACGCGCGACTCGATGGTTTTGCTTCCAATCAACGCGACAAAATCGATGGCCGCTTCAAGCGCCACAATGCGCGGATCGTCCCGCTGCCCGTAGACTTCGAGCTTGCGCGCACCCTTCAAGTGATCCGTCCAGCCGGCCGTCACGATGGACGGCCACACCTGTGGAATGCGCTCCGCGCGGACGAACAGAATGCCCGCCTCGAGCGGTCCCATCAGCCATTTGTGCGCGCTGGTGGAATACGAGTCGCAACCAATCTCTTTCAAGTTCACGTCCAGCGAGCCGAAGGTCTGCGCGCCGTCGAGATGCATCCAAATCCCGCGCCGCCGGGCGATTTCGGCGATTTCTCGCGCCGGATACAGAATGCCCGTGGTGCTGGTGACGTGCGTGATCGCGATCACCTTGGTGTTCGCCGTAATGGCTTTCTCGACCTGCGAGATCAGCTCGTCACGGCTCGCAGCCGGCACGCGCACCGGCAGGCTCTTCACGCTGAACCCTTCGCGTTGCGCGCGGACTTTCCACGAGTCGTTGTTCGATGGATGGTTGTGGTCGGTGATGAGCACCTCGTCGCCAGGCTTCAGATCGACGCCCTTCACCACGATGTTGGTGCCCTCGCTAGTGTTCCTGGTGATGGCGATCTCGTCGGGCGACACTCGTAGCGCCGCGCCGATCTTGCCGCGCAGACGCTCGCGGAGCGCTTCGTATTTCGCGCGATTCTGGAACGAGGGATTGGATTGGAAGTCGCGCATGTACTCGGCGTGCCGGTCGAGCACGGGCCGCGACGCCGGGCACACGTTGGCCGCGTTCAAGTAGACCAGGTTCTCCTCCAGAGGAAACTGGCGCTTTACGAGCGACCAATACATTTCGTTGTTGGCGTCAGAGGCGCTGGGCGCCGCACGGAGGGCCTTGGTGAAGGCCGTCCAGGAAGCGGGCAGTGCCACGAACACGGGAACGGTTCGAAAGAAGCTTCGCCTGGAAGTGTCCATTCCAAGATTATACAGGTGGTGGGAGGTGGGTGGCGGGAGGTGGGATCACTCGATCCGTTCGGTGATCGTCACGGGTTCCTGTAGCTTGAAACTGATGCGCGTTTCCACCGGGATCTCGATGGGTCTGTCGCGTGTCAGCAGCACGCCCGCGACTCCGGCAGCGCCGCCCACGCCTGCGCCGATCGCGGCGCCCTTGCCTCCGCCCGCCGCCGCGCCGATGGCAGCGCCAATTGCAGCACCGCTCGCGACCTTGGCGACGTCTTCGCCCGATGCGCTCTTGGCTTCTCTCTTATATGCCTCGGTCCGGATCTTGACGTGCTGGCCGTCGGATGTGGACACTTTGACCAGCTCGATTGCAAGCTGCGGGACGCCAGACGTGCGCCGCCCTGGCTCTGCCAAGACAATGCGGCCTTCAACGCGCGAGCCTCGCTCGGCGATGATGAATCCGTCCGCTACCAACGGCTGATCGAGCGTCGCAAGGAAATTGTCGCCGGTCTGGTTGCTCCTCGAGGACAGCGTCTCGCCGATGCGCACCGGCAGCCACGTCCCGGCGGGGATGGTCACCGTGTGCGGCATTCTGGCTTCGGGCGCGGGCGACGGTTTTGGAGCATCTTCGGACGGCGCCGGCGCGGGCTGCGGTTGGGGAGCAGGGCTTTCGGCAGCGGGCGGCGGCTGCGGTGCAGGCTCGGCAGGCCGCGCGTCATTATACGGCCGCTCTTTGTTGATCGGCTCGCGCACCGGCGCCGGCGCAGGCGGTGGTGGCGGCTCCTGATTCTGTGCAACCGTTACGGGTTTTTCTCTGCGCACCGGCGGCGGCATCGGAGAGGGTTTTTCGTGCACTGGCGCCGGTTTCGCCGCTTCCGGAGCCGCTGCTGCGGGTGCTTCGGCAGAGGCTTCGGGTGCTGGTGGCGGTGGCACATCGGGCCGGGAAACTGCCACCACCTTCGGGTGCTTCGCCTCCACTTCCGGCCTCACCGCCATGTACACAATTCCCGACGCGATCACAGCCCCAGTGACGAAGGCGACTAGAATCTTTGGATTCATACCAAAACCCCTTCATCCATTAAACGTGACGAGCCCTGTTTCCGTTTCGTAACCTGAACCGCTAAAATGGTTTAGAAATGTCTTTTCCCGCCGAATTTCGGATCGGCAAGGTCCCTATTGCGCCGGCCACCGTGCTCGCGCCGATGGCGGGCGTCACCGACACGGTCTTCCGGCGGCTGATTCGCAATCAGGGCGGCTGCGGGCTGATCATGACCGAATTCACCAGCTCGCACGGGGTGGTCCATTATTTGAAGACCAAGAAGCCTGGGCGCACCTTCCGTTATCTGTTCTTCGAGCCGGAAGAGCATCCGATTTCAGCGCAATTGTTCGGTTCGGACCCGCAGGTGATGGCCGACGCCGCCAAAGCCTGCGAAGATTTAGGCTTTGATGTAGTGGACATCAACTTCGGCTGTCCGGTCAACAAGGTGGTGAAGTGTAACGGCGGGTCGGGATTGCTGCGCGACCTGCCTCTGGTGGAGGAGATCCTGCGCACGGTGCGCGCCGCGATCTCGATTCCGCTCACGATGAAATTCCGCGCCGGGTGGAACGATCAGGAGCTGGTAGCCGTTCGGATGGCGAAGCTCGCCGAAGACTGCGGATTGCAGGCCGTTGCGCTGCATCCGCGTACTCGCGAGCAGGGCTACAGTGGAAAAGCCGATTGGAGCCGGATCGCAGAGGTGAAGGCCGCGGTCACGCGCATCCCGGTGATTGGCAACGGCGACATTGCCGCGCCGGAGGACGCGGTACACATGATTAAGGAAACAGGCTGCGACGCGGTGATGATCGGCCGTACGGCCTCGTCGAATCCGTGGATTTTCCGGCAGATTCGGCAGTATCTGGAGACGGGGAGCTATGAGCATCCCACCGAACAGCAGCGCTACGAGATTATGCGCACGTACTATGAGATGCTCCGCGAGCGCGACACGCCGGACACCGTAGGTAAGATGAAGCAATTCGCCACCTATTTCACCCATGGGGTCCGCAACGGATCGAAACTGCGCGTAGAAATCTACAAGGCCGCCGAAGCCGCCCAAATTCTGGATCGCGTAGATGCTTTTTTCCAGCACGAGCTCGAAGCAGTTACCGCCTGATCGCCAGATGAAAAAAGTGCAACTGATAACGGACGGATCGTGTATCGGAAATCCGGGCCCAGGCGGCTGGGCGTGCATCCTGCGCTACGAAGGCGAGGAGCGCGAGATGTATGGCTCGGAGCCGCACACCACCAACAACCGCATGGAGTTGACAGCGGCCGTGGAGGGCTTGCGCGCGCTGAAGGAGCCGTGCACCGTGGAACTCATCACGGATTCGAATTACGTGAAGCACGGGATCACGGAATGGATTTATCGCTGGAAGATGAATGGCTGGCGAACGGGAGGTAAGAAGCCCGTTGTAAATCAGGATTTGTGGCACGAACTGGATGATCTAGTCTCGGGGCACAAGGTCGAATGGCAATGGACCAAAGGACACGCGTCGCACGCCGACAATAACCGCTGCGATGAGCTGGCGCAAGCCGCCGCGCGCGGGCAATTGTCGAGCGAGCGCTGAGGGCTTACCATGAAACCAATGTGCCAATTCGTGGGGCAGGCCATCGTTTTCCGTGGCCTGCCAACCAGACGGTGTAAGGCAGGCGACAAAAAACGATCGCCTGCCCCACAGGATAATTTGTTCATGTACCTCGGGCAAGCCGTTCCAGCCGCCTGCCTGCTCGCTTTTCTTGCTTTCGGGCAAAGCGCTCCCGATGCCAAGGCGCTTCTGAAGGAATCGCAGGCGAGTCTTCTGAACTACAAGAGCTATGTGGTCGAGCAGCGAACGCTGGTCAACATGCAAGGTCCCACGACGGCCATCATGGAGATGTCATCCAAGATGGCCGCGTCGGCTCCCGGCAGGATGCGAATCGAAACGACCGGACAGATCGGCGGCGCCTTGATCGTCTCCGACGGAGAGAACACTTGGGTTTATCTCGCGCCGCTGAAACAGTACATGAAAACAGCGGCCGCAACCGGCCCGGAAGCTCTGGTGAAATCGCTGGTGCCGGGCATGGGCGCAGTGTTCGACCAACTCAAAACGAAAGACCCCTACCTTTCGGCAAAGATCGCCGGCGAGGAACCAGTGGAGGTGGACGGGAAAAAGATCGAGTGCTACGTTGTGGAGGCCACGGTCGACAAGCTGGCGATGCCGGGTTCCATGACGATGACGAACGCCGTGATGAAGGTCTGGATCGACAAGATCTCCAAATTCACTCTCAAGACGACCATGACGGCCACGATACAGGGCACAGCCATGCCTGCTCCCACGCAGATGAACATGGCGATAACGGTCACATCCCGGAAATTGGATGAACCGTTGCCGGATTCGCTGTTCAGGTTCACTCCGCCGGAGGGAGCGAAGGAGGTTCCGGAATTCAAAATGCCCGGTACGGCGCAAGCGGACCTGGTCGGCACAATCGCGGCCGATTTCAAACTCAAATCGCTCGATGCAAAGGAATACAGCCTGCAGGCTCTCCGCGGCAAAGTGGTGCTCATCGACTTTTGGGCGACTTGGTGCGCGCCTTGCCGCAGCGATCTGCCGATGCTCGAGAAGCTTCACCAGGAATTCAAAAACAAAGGCCTGGTTCTGCTCGGCTTCAATGTGGGCGAGGATGAGGACACGGTGATCAAATTCCTCGGCTCGACGAAATTGACTTATCCTGTTCTCCTTACTGCGGGTACGGACACGACGCTCGGTTACAGCGTCACGGCATACCCGACCTTGGTGCTAATCGATCGGGAAGGCAAGATCGTGTTCTATCATGTCGGAGCGGGCAGCGAAAAAGAGCTTCGTGAGAGCCTGGCGAAGTTAGGCATCGACAATACGCCCCCCGTGGCGCAGCCTCTTAGGCTGCCGCGTCGAGACTCGTCTCGACGCTTCCTACCTTAGCCCAAGCACCTGACTCGACACGAGTGTCGAGTCGGCAGGCTGAGAGCCTGCGCCACGCAGCGAAATCTGGAGTGACTTAGTCGCACAGGTGGGACCGGGAAGCTTCACTGTGCTCCGCAGGATGACGTTCCATCCCAAGCAGTTACGCGCTGGTTTGCGAATTGCATCCGTGCGGTCATGCCCACGGCCAAATCGCAAACACTTTCGATTGGGCTCCACGTGGCCGCGGTGGCGATCCTGTTGCTCGTGACTTCACACTCCATCGTCTCGCCGCCGCCTGTGTTCAAGCCGCACCAAGTTTTGCCTCTCGCTCCGTTGCCTCGCCTCCATTCAAAGGCAGTCGAGCAGCACTCCGGAGGCAGCAACCAGACGCTGCTGCCCGCCAGGCACGGCGCGCCGCCGCCCCGGGCACAGCGCGTCTTCATTCGCCCGCCGGTCCCCGATCCTAAGTTGCCGATGCAAGCGAGCATCGATTTTGACGTACAAACCGTCGCGCTCGATTCCAACGAGGACGGCGATCCTTTCAGCAAGTTGGCGGCAGGCGCCTTTGGCAATCACGGTGGCAATGCAATCGGCGATCGCTACGGCAACCGTGGGATCGGTAACGAAGATGGGCCCGGGATCAGTCGCGGCGACGATCCGCGCCACAAAGCCACGCTGCCTCAACTGATCTACCAAGTGGAACCCGAATTCTCCGAGGAGGCCCGCAAAGCGAAATTCTCGGGAGTGGTCGTTCTGACGATCGAGGTGGACACCAACGGACGGCCCCGCGCCTTCCGCATCCTCCAAGGTCCCGGCCTGGGCCTGGATCAGAAAGCCATCGAAGCCGTCGCGAAGTGGCGCTTCCGGCCGGGATATCGCGACGGCAAACCGGTGGTTACGAGCGCCACCGTGGAAGTAAGTTTCCGGCTGCTATAGGCCGCTTCGCAAATCCGAAGGATGCTAATTCCTCGATAGACGGCTCGCGCGGGCTCAGTCATTCTGGAAAGAGGCCGCGGCGGCGTTGCATCCCCAGAGCTTCGGTTTCCCGGATCACGCTCCCGGGTGATTGAAAGCTGAGGCACGCCGCCGCGCTTCGATTCAGGGCCCTGACGATTGGGGCAGTTACGCTCCTCCGGGAACTGTCCCAATCAACCTCAATGGCGTCACGCGAGGGCTCTTTGTTACAGTAAGTGCCTTATGTCGCGGCGTGTCAGGCAATTCCTGCCCTTGGTGCTGTTTGCTATATCCGCCTTCCTGTTCTTGATCGCCGATCGGGCTGCGTACAAAGGTTACTTCACCGCCGACGAGATCAACAACATGGCGTTCACCCGCTGGGGAACAACCGGCGACTTCGTTTTGGATCTGCTCTCGCCCCGATTCTACGCCAACAACTACCGGCCCGTCGGCCACTTTTTCTTTCGAACGATGGGCCATGCAGCCGGCCTGAATTTCCCGCCGTATGTGGCCTTTTTGCACATCGTGCACCTGGCGAATATCGCGCTGCTGTGGCTGATTTTGCGCCGCTTTTTGCTTCCATTTTGGGCGGCTGTGGCCGGCGCACTCTTCTTCGCGTTCAACATGGCGGTCTTCGACGTCTACTGGAAGCCAATGTACGTGTTCGATCTGCTGTGCGGGACATTTTGCCTGCTCAGTCTGCTGTTGTGGATGAACGACCGATGGCTATTGAGCCTGGTAGTCATGTGGCTCGCGTATCGCTCCAAGGAAGTCGCGGTAATGCTGCCGGTCGCGCTCGCCTCCTGGGAATTCCTTCTTGGTAGGCGCCGTTGGCTGCGCCTGCTGCCCTTCTTCGCGATCTCGCTCTGGTTCGGTATTCAGGGAGTGATCGCGGCAAGAAATCCAGCGGGCTACCTGTTTCACTACGATCTCGCCAGTTTCTGGAAGGCGGTGCTGTTTTATTCATCCCGGCTGGTGCTGCTGCCCTACGATGGCTTGGTGCTGCTGCCGTTCCTGCTTCTGCTGCCGTTGCTGTGCCCGCCGCTGGTACGCGACCGCACGGTCTGGTGCGGTGCCATTATTTTCGCGGCACTCCTTACGCCGATGTTGCTGCTGTCGGATCGGTTTTTCAGCGCGTACCTGTACGTTCCACTGATCGGGCTGAGCATCGCCGTGGCGGCGACTGCCGCGCGACAGTCTCTTGCGGTAGTCGCCATTGCGTTCGCGCTGTGGATTCCGTGGAACTACGCCAACCTTCGCTGGTTGCGCCGCGACGCGCTGAGCCAGGCGGCCGACAGGCGCGCCTACGTCGCCACACTGGCCGATCTGGTCCACAAGCAACCCGGCATTACCAACTTCCTGTATCGCGACGGGCCGCTGGAAGACTGGGGCGCTCAATCGGCTATCGCATGGCTACACCCCGGCGTCGACATTCACCTGGCGCATGAAGGCAATCCCGATGAGCGCCCGATCCTTCAAGCCCCGGCACTCGCCGTCCTGCACTGGAACAAAGTTTTTCACCGCCTCGAGCCCGTGATCCGCACGCCCAGCACGCCGGATTTGAGCTACGTCGAAATGGGTTCGTACATGCCGGTGTGGCAGCTCGGCCCCGGCTGGCTTCCGGGCGAAGGCTTGCTGCGGTGGACGCGGCCTCACGCGACCGCCCGTCTTCTGCGGCCTGCCGGCGCGACGGGGTTCGAGTTGGTGGTGGCCGTAAGTCCGCTGTACAACAGCAAGGTGCCGCACAGCCACGTCACGTTGGCGCTCAACGGGCGGCCGGTTGGCAGCGCCGATTTCGAGCATTCCGGCCTGCAGACGGTGAGCTGGAAGATCGAGAAAGCGCCGCCCGGGGAAGCGCAACTCAGTTTCGATACCTCGCCGCCTTATCCGGGGAACGATCCGCTGGGTATCGCCGTGGTCTCATTCGGCTTCTTACCGAAGCCGCCGCCGGCCACTCCCTGACGAATCTTCGCCTACTTGCCGCCCACGGTAAACGCCAGCAGCACGTTCCCGGGCAATCCGTTCCACATCCCGTACCCGGAATTGGTGAACACCATGCCGTTGGCGATGGTCGGACCGGCGGCGTCAATCGATCCGCCAGTTGCGGCCACACCATTTACCGTCTCGAACGGCCGCGCGGTGTTGAAGTCCCATATGATCTCGCCGGTCTTGGTGGAATAGGCGCGGAAGTGCCCATCCACCGATCCCGAGAAGACCGCGCCGGGAATCGCCGAAACCGCGGCCGACTGCGCGCTGTTGCATCCTTTCGCGCGCGGGTCGCAATCCAACTTAGCCGGCATCGTGCTCCACAACTTCTCGCCGGTCTCCAAACGAATCGCGTGCAGTCCGCCGGAGACACCGCCGCCGCGCACAAAGCGATCGGAAATCGCCACGTACGCCGCCACGCCATCCGCCGCAAAGCCCCACTCGATCCCGCCCAGCGCTCCGCCTTGGCCCAGCTTGATTTGCCACAGAACCTTGCCCTTTTGGTCCGGATCCAATCCGTAAAGGATCGACGACTTCTGCCCGGCGAGAAGGATCTGCTTCCCGTTCGGCAGCGTACTCAACACGGGTGAACTGCCGAAATCCAGATCGGGCCCGAGTTCCGGCGGGCAGACTTCGCGGCTTGGCCGGCAGCCCATGACGAAATTGTCCTTGGCCAAAACCTGGCTGGCCCACTTCAGCCGGCCGGAATCCAGATCGATCGCTAGGATCGCGTTGCTGGTGTTGATGTCGACATCGGTGTACGAATTGCCCGTCGCTGCATAAACGAGCTTGCGCTTGGCATCGATGGCCGGCGCCGACCAGATTGCCGCGCCCGCAGGGCCATATAGCTGCACACCCGCGCTGGTCTTCTTCGTAGGCTTGGCCGGATCGAGCACGCTGTAGCTCTTCCAGATCTGTTTTCCCGTTGCGGCGTCGAGCGCAACTACGCTGCCTCGGAACTTGCAGCATTCGTAGGTCGACAGCATGGCTGAAGCTTCCTCGATCGACGATACGCTGACATATACGCGTCCATCGAAGAACACTGGCGCACCGGTGATGCGCGCTACGGGATGCTCGTCCACGTGCGTCTTCCATAGCAGCTTGCCGGTAGAGGGGTCCAGCGCGTGCACGGTCGCGCCCAAGTCCCCGAAGTACGCCGCATCCCGCCCGATGCTGATGGCGGTCCTCACGCCGATTCCCGCATCGTAGGACCAATACGTGCATCCGGTTGCGGCGTCGAGCGAATAGACTCTCCCGGAGGCGCTGCCGACAAAGATTCGGCCTCCGGATATCGTTGGCTGCGCGTACGCCATCGAGGTCTCCGGAAATCCGAATGCCCATTTCAGCTTGAGCTTGGGCGCTTCAGCCGCCGAGAAACCGGGATTCGTTTGATAGCGCGTATTTGCAGTGTCCACGCCCCATCCATTCCAACCTGTGCCCCCCATGCGAAACGGTTTGGCGTCCGCCGCGCACATGCCCGACATCGACGCTTCTGTCTTGCGGAATTCCTTACCGGTGAGATAGCGCGCGATGGCGCGGCCTTCCTCGGGCGTGATGCCCGCCGATTGCGGCTGCATGGCTCCGGCGAACATGGCCTTCACAATCTCTTCCGGTGCGCGCTTGCCGATTTCCTCGCGTGCTGGCATGCGCTGCTGCGGCGCTCCGTCGTGACATGCCGCGCAGCGTTTCGCATATAAAGCGGCCCCGTCCGGCGCGGCGAAGGCGGCGAGCGAGCCAAGATACGAAGCGATCAGAACGCGGCTAAACGTCATGTAGCTATGGTAATAGTTTCGGGGTTTCGGGTTTCGGGGTTTCGGGGACAGTGCACTCAACCCCTAAATTCTTACGAGACTTTCCCACCGGCCCCGCCACTCACCTATTGAAATGGCAAGAATCGCTCGAGTAGTCGCCACAGGCCAGCCGCACCACGTCACCCAACGCGGCAATCGCCGCCAGGACGTATTTGACGACCCCACAGACCGCCAGGTCTACCTCAGCCTCCTCAAGGAATATGCCCGTGAGTATGGCCTGCGCATCTCCGCTTGGTGCCTGATGAGCAACCACGTGCACCTGCTTGCTGCGCCCGAACCGACGCGCTGGCCCGGACGCTGGGCTGCACCCACGGCGATTATGCGCGCTATCGCAACGCACGGCAGGCCACCTGCGGACACGTGTGGCAGGCCCGCTACTACTCCTGCCCGGTGGACGCATCCGGAATAATCCCGGTGATGGCGTATATCGAACGTAACCCCGTGCGTGCGGGAGTCGTGGCGATGGCCGAGGATTATCCCTGGTCGAGCGTCCGTGCGCATGTGCTGGGCCGCGACCCCAGCAAGTTCTTAGATATGGCGCCGTGGCGACAGGAGTACACGGCCGACCGCTGGCACGACGTCCTGCGAGTAGGAATGGATGAGGAAGCGTTTCGCGAGCGACTGCGTCAGGCGACCCGGACCGGTCGGCCCTTCGGTTCCGAGGAATTCGTCGGCGACCTGGAGCGCAGCACCAGTCGACGCCTGCGGCCCTTGCCGCGTGGGCCGCGGAAGCGTTCGCATCAGGAGAAGGAAGGGGAGGGGACACGCAGTTGGCGCTGGAGATTAGGGGTTGAGTGCACTGTCCCTGAAACCTACCGGACGGTCGGCTGGCGACGCTAACACTCTCACAAACCTTGACATCGGCCGCAAAGAGTCTTAGACTTGACTCCAAACACTTCCGAGAGGGGCCATGTCCGCCATGAAGACCATTTCGCCCGTTTGGGCCTTGCTTTTCGTCTCCACCGTCGCTTTCGCCCAGACCGATGCCACGGTTTCCGGCACCGTAACCGATCAAACCGGAGCGCATATCGTCAACTGCACCGTCACCGCGCGAAACACCGCCACTGGCATCGCCACCGTAACCCAAACCAACGAAGCCGGCATCTACGTTTTCGCGGCCATACCTCCTGGCAAGTACAGCTTCACCGCCGAGCATTCCGGTTTCCGCAAGAAGGTGCTGACCGACGTTGACGTTCAGGTGGCCGCGAAGCTCACCATCAATCTGCCGCTCGAACTTGGCCAGACTTCGGAATCTGTCGAGGTGCAGGCGACAGCCAGCACGGTGAATACATCCAACGCCACGGTCGGGGATGTGATCACCGGGCAGAAGCTCCTGGGGCTGCCGATCGCGGGACGCAGCTCTTACGATCTGATCGTGACGCAACCCGGCGTCATCCAAGGCGGCGGCTACAACATCAACGGCAACCGCGGAGGCACCGTCAATTTCACCACCGACGGCATCAACTCGCTGGACAATCTGCTGTCCGGCTCATTCCAGCTCTATAACAACCTGGTCAGCATCGACCGGGCCGAGGAATTCCGCGTCGTCACCTCGCCCGCAGACGCCGAGCTGGGCCGCGGCGCCGGCCAAATCCAGATGATCACGCGCTCCGGCACCAACGACTACCACGGCAGCGCCTGGGAAGATTTTCGCAACACCGATCTCAACGCCAACGACTTTTTCAACAACCTTACCGGCACTCCGCGAAATGTGCTGCACCAGAACCAGTTCGGAATCCGCATGGGCGGGCACGTCAAGAAGAATAAGACCTTTTTCAATGGCATCTTCGAAGGCCAACGCCAGCGCCAGGTGATTGCCACAACGCAGACCGTTTACACCCAGACCGCGCGTGATGGGATGTTCCGTTTCTTCCCCGGCGTGCAGAATGGCAACGCCATCGCCGCGGTTCCGACGGTGGATCTGCAAGGAAATCCCGTCCAGCCAGCCGGGGCCGGCGCGCTGCAAAGCATAACCCTGTTCGGCCGCGATCCCAACCGCATGGCCGCCGACCCGACCGGCGTCATATCCAAACAGCTCGCGCTGATCCCCCTGCCGAATAATTTCCGCGCCGGCGATGGCTTGAACACGGCCGGCTTTACCTGGTCGCGCCCATTTCCCACCGACAACGGTCTGTATGAGGGACGCATCGATCACCTGTTCAGCGTGAAGCACCGTGCTTCGATCGTTCTGAACCATCAGGCCTATAACAGTTTTAACGTGGCCTTCCCGCAGAATTTCCCGACCGTTCCCGGCAGCCCCGATCCCACCGAGGTGACACAGTACAGCTTGGCATTCACCAGCGTATTCAAGCCCAATCTGCTGAACGAAGTGCGGATCGGCGCGTATCGCCCACGCACCATCGTGCTGACGCCGGAAGACGCCAAGCCCGAACTTCTGCCGGTGACCAAGGGCGGCGCGCCTTACATTCTGAGCTTCGCGAACATCACCAGTCCGTTCCCATCGGCGGCCGGCGGCGCCAGCAATCGCATCACGCCGGTATACCAGTACGGCGACACCTTGACCTGGATCAGGGGTCGGCATTCATTCAAAGGTGGCGCGGAATTGCGCTTTGTCTCCGACCCGGGATACGAGGCGTTTGGAGCAAGGCCGGGCGCCAGCATCGGCTCGGGCGCGGTGCCGGTACAGAACATCAACACTATTGCCGGCCTAGTGGGATCGAACATCGGGGTGGCACAGAATACGCTGCTCGATCTCACCGGATCGCTCGGCTTCGCGTTTCAGGTGAACAATTCGCCCGGCGGCCCGAACCCCGCCTTCTTGCCAGGGCAGACGCGCTATCGTAGCTGGCGCACGACGGAGTATAGCTGGTTCCTCAAGGATGATTTCAAGGTGACGCCGTCGCTCACGTTGAACCTCGGCGTGCGCTATGAATTCTACGGCGTGCCCACGGAAGCGCAGGGCCGGATGCTGGCGCCGGTCGGCGGCAGCGCCGGAATCTTCGGCCTCTCCGGCACCAATTTTGCGAACGCCTTGTTCCAGCCCGGCGCGGCGAATGGAGCGCTCACGCGCACGCAGCTCATTGGCGACGGGACGCCCAACCCGAATACGCAACTTTATCAGCCGGACCGGAACAACTTTGCTCCCGCCGTGGGCTTTGCCTGGTCGCTACCGTGGTTCGGCAAGGACAAGACCGTCATCCGCGCCGGCTATGGTGTCGGCTACGAGCGTTTGCCCATCTATCTGACGCATACCGACTCTGGGATGGAGCCCGGCCTCTCGGAGACCGACACACTGCTGTTCCTGTCGCTGCAGAATCCGCTGCTGACCGTCCAAAACCTGGTGCTGCCGGTGCAACCCGCCGGCGCGCCTTTGGCTCTTGTACCGGCCACCGGCACGGCCTCACGTACGCAGACTCTCTACTCCTACGATAACGGCATGCGCACGCCCTACACCCAGAACTATAATTTCTCCATCCAGCGCGCCCTCACCGATACAACCTCTTTCACCGTCAGCTACGTCGGCAGCAAGGGTACCAAGCTGGTGCGCACCATCAACGTAAACGAGGTCAACATATTCGAAAACGGCATCTTGCAGGCTTTCCAAATCATTCAAGCCGGCGGCACCTCGCCGCTCATCGAGCAGATCTTCGGTCCCGGCGGCTCGAACCTGATGCGCACTTCCAGCGCTACCCAGGGTTTCTTTGCCAACAATAGCGTCGGAGGTTTCGCCGATTTCATCAACAGAACAACCAGCCTGGGGGCGGGCGTTCCGGGCGGCTTGCTGACCAAGGCCGGTCTGCCCAACAACTCCGTGGTTGTCAACCCGCAATTCGGCAACGTCTGGTTGACCGGCAATCGCGCCAACTCCACCTATAATTCTCTGCAGGCCGTACTGAACCGGCGTTTCGCAAAGGGCTTCACTCTCCAAGCCAGCTATGTGTTCAGCAAGGCGCTGGGCGAGGAAGAGGGCGATGGCAGCACGCTGCAGTCCAACTATCGAACACTGCGGAACGCCAGCCTGGACAAGCACCGTCTCAGTTTCGACCGCACGCACGTGTTCAAGCTGAACGGCGTTTACGAGTTGCCTTTCGGCCGCGGCAAGACGTTTGGAAAAAGCGCCAACGGCTTCGTGGATCGCGTAATCGGCGGATGGCAGATCGGGACCATCTTCAACAAGTTTTCCGGTCAGCCGCTGACCTTCAACGCCGCCAATACCGTCAACACATTCGGAGGCTACACACCCAATGGGCTCGGGGCCGTTCCGGGCGGGGACGTACATCGAGTTGGGAATGGCGTGGTGTATTTCGGCAATCTAACTCAGATCACCGATCCGTACGTTGCCAATCTGCCCGCGGCCTTGCGTCCGTTCTCCGCGTTGCGCGCCATCGCGTTCAACGGGACTCCGATTCTGGTAAACCCTGGACCCGGCCAGTTCGGCGCGCTAGGCCAGGGCTCGTTTACCGGACCCGGCACGTTCCGGTTCGATGTGAACCTGGAAAAGCGTATCCGGATCACCGAGCGCTTCACCTTGCAGTTGGGTGCTATTGCCCAGAACATAACCAACACCGAGCAGTTCGGAAATCCCAACACCAACATCAACGACCTGAACTTCGGCCGCATAACCGGCAGCGCGCCATTTTCGAATGCGGGTGTGGGCAGCAGCAGCCCGGCTCGGATCGTGGTGCTGCAGGGCCGAATCATTTTCTAAGCCCATCCGCTTGCTGACGCGCGCGGCTCAGCTACTTGAGCCGCGACCGGAAGGGAGCGTTACCATCGCTCTATGCCCTTCATCACCAATCAAGGCGCCAAAATCTACTGGGACGAGCAGGGAAAAGGCGAGCCTGTCCTCCTCATCATGGGCCTCGGCTATCCGTCCGACATGTGGCACCGCACGCGCCCGGTGCTCGCCGCGAAGTACCGCACCATCGCGCTGGACAATCGCGGCGTAGGCCGCAGCGAAATGCCGCACGGGCCGTATCCGATCGACTTGATGGCCTCCGACGCCGTGGCGGTCCTGGATGCCGCCGGCGTCGACAGCGCGCATGTATTCGGCATCTCCATGGGCGGCATGATCGCGCAGGAATTAGCGCTGCGAAACCCGGAGCGCGTGCGGTCGCTGATTCTGGGCTGCACCGCCGCCGGAGGGCCGACTGCCGTGCGAGCCGAACCCGAGGCCAACCAGATGATCATGGCGCGTGGCAATATGACGGCCGAGCAAGCCGCCGAAGCCGCCGTGCCGTTCATTTACGATCCCGGAACTCCGCGCGCGCGAATCGATGAAGACATGGCCATCCGCCGGCCGTGGTTTCCCCGCTCGGAAGCCTACGTGGCGCAGTTGCAGGGAATCTTGGCTTGGGAATCGTATAGCCGGTTAGATCGGATTGGCGCGCCGACTTTAGTGATCCATGGCGAGCACGACCGGCTGGTTCACCCCGGCAACGGCAAGCTAATCGCTGAACGCATCCCGGGCGCGAAGCTAGCGATGCTTCCGAACGCCAGCCACATTTTTCCGACCGATCAGACTGAAGCAGCGCATCGAGCGATTTTGGATTTTCTGGGGCCTTCCTAGAATTCGTGTGGCCACAAAGGCACAGATCGCCACGACGCCTGAGTTGTGCAACATCAATCGCCTTCCCGCTCCAGCGCAGCCTTCACCACTGTCAATCTGAGCGGCTAGTCTCTGACGACTCAAGCGCTCCTATCTGAACCGGCGTGGTGGCGGCCACGGGTTGAACGCGCAGAACTTGCCTGCTCGTTAGAACCGCAGCTTCATCACCAGCTCGCCGATACGTGGGTTCTTCATACTGGTGATCTGGCCAAAACTCCCGGCGCCGAAACTGGTGTTCGGGGAACCGAAGTTCGGGTGATTGAAAGTGTTGAAGAACTCGCTGCGGAACTGCAAAGTGAAACGCTCGGTCATCCTGAAATCCTTGTAGAGCGCCATATTGAAATTCGCCAGGCCGGGAGAAAGAATCGTCCCCACGCCGGCATTGCCGAAGAAACCGGCGGCCGGCTGGGCAAACGGTTTGGTGTCGAACCACTGCAGCAGTTTATGTTCGTAGGCGATGGGAGCGAGAATGTCGGGACGCGTTGCCAGTCCGTTATGCGTGGTGCTCAGCCCGAGAGTAAGCGAACTGCCGGATTGGATCGTGGTCATGTCGGATAGTTTCCAGCCGGCCAGCAGCGCCTGCTTCCACCCGGTGGAATTCTTCAGCCAAGGCTCGGTGTAGATCAGGCTCCACGTCAGCACCTGAGGCGTATTCAATGTGGAATTGCCATACGATGAATTCGGACTGCGTACATTCTGTACGGAGTTCAAGTTGGTCAGATTGTGCGAATGGGTGTATGCAACCGTCAGGTACAAATTGTTCCCAATAGGGTGCTTCACCGACACCAGCAGCGCGTTCCAACTCGACCGCGCCCACGAAGTGTAGTAACCGATCGTGTTGTACCCCTGATAAGGCGCGAAGTAAGCATTGGAGTAAGCGCCCGAATTCAGCAGCGGATTGAAGTCGTAACCGGGCACAGGGCCGGGTTGATTGATGTTGAGGTTGCCTGTGATGGGTCCTCCCGGCAGGTGGCTGCCGATGTTACCCGCTCCTGCGACCGACACGAACCACTGCGACGCAATTTGCTGCTGCCAACCCAAACTATAAGACTGAATCCGGCCGGCCTGCTCGTTCCGCAGGTCCGTGCCGCTGATCGAAGGCGCCGTAGCTGGAGCCGCAGCCCCGCCGGTGGGATTGGGAAACCGTGGGTTGACGAGGTTGATCGAGGTTGTCAACGGATAATTGATGCAACCTTGAGCGCATCCATCCTCGGGCTGTTCGGCATAGGTGATGCCGTAGCCTCCCCGCAGAGCGGACCGTCCGTTACCAAAGACGTCCAGCGCGAAACCGATTACCGGCGCCCAATGGTTCTGGTGCGCGCTGGTCAGATTCAGGGGAATGCCGTTCTCTCCATTCAGGATGATGCCGTTGGCTCGGTTGTAGCCGGGTGTCACTGTAATCTGACCGTTCGGCGCCACGTTGGGAGCATTAGCGGGGTTGAAGTGCCCGGGATCGAATGCGGCGGTGTAGCCTCGCTGTACATTCGACCACGGGTTAAAAAGATAGCGCAGTCCGGCGGAGATGGTCAGGCGGCGCGTGACCCTCCAGTGGTCCTCGAAATAGGGCGAGGCGATGGTATAGGTCATGAATTTGCGGTAGTCGTTGTTGCTCTGGCTGAACGTTGTCGCGTCGCCAAGAAGCATATCCGCCACCGAGTTGCCGGTGAAATTACCGCTGAAGCCAAACTGCCCGTTGAGCAAGCCGGAACCGCCGAAGTTGCCGCGCTCGGTCCCCTTCAGAAGAGTGGCGCCGGCACTCAAGAAATGTTTTCCGCGCAGCCAGTTCCAGTCGTCGGTCAGGGAGTCTACCAGGAATTTGTCGTGCGGAATCACGCAGCAGGAACTCGCCCCGAATTCGGTGTAGCCGCCCGAGAGCGTGACCAGTGGAATGTAGTCTTGAAGGTATCCTCCGCTGAAGGGAAGAGTCTCGCTGTAGCTCGGAACCTGGGACAGTAAGTGGATACCCGCGAAATCGTGATCCTCGTCAAATTTGCTCGTGGCGACCGTGAGCTGGTTGGTCATGGACGGGGAAATGATGTGTGTTAACTGCAGATTCGCCATGTGATTCCGCGTGCCGTAAGCATCCCAATTGGTGGCGAAGTTCGACCCCATTCGCGCGGCGCTCGGATCGTGCGCGAGTTGCCTCTCGTAGATGATCTCGCCGGACAGCCTGAATTTTGAGTTCAGATTGTTGTCTACCTTGACCTCGACATTTTTCTGATTGGTGACGGCTGGATTGGTGTTGATGTAGTTATTAAAAACGCCTGGGACTATATGGTTCGGCAGGGGGTCTAAGGCGTTGAGCAGCGCGACCGCACTCCGGACGATTCGGGAGTCGGGGATCGCGTTGTTTTCGAAGGCGCCTCCGTTGGGATCCTTGATGGCGCCGGGGAAAATTCCTTTGCGCATGTCAGCGGTGGGTGAAGCGCCGTTGAGCACCGACTGGGATTCCAGCTTGACAAACTGCTGGTTGTAATAAAAAAAGGTCTTGTGCTTGTCCCTGGGATAGAGGCGAGGAACGAAGACCGGTCCGCCCAGTTGCCATCCGAAGATGTTCTGATGTTCCGGCGGGACGCTGGGACTGAAGTAGTTGCGGTCATCCAGCGCCGTGTTGCGAAAGAACTCCCACAGGCTGCCATGAAAATTGTCGGCGCCACTTTTGGTCTGCACCATGATCACGCCGCCTCCCATCAGCGTGTACTTCGCGTCGTAGTTGTTTTGCAGCACCTTTACCTCGGCGATGGAATCGGGATTGGGCATGATGTTGGTCTGGTTGTGATTCTCGCTCGAAGTGTTCCACACTCCGTCGAGCAGGTATAGGGAACCACCCAGGCCCTGACCATTGACGTTGAGCGCGTTGAACGTGTTGAAGCCTCCCGTGCCCAGACCTGCGACGGGTGAGTTGTTGACCACTCCCGGCATCAGCGAGCCGAGACCCTGATAGTTGCGTCCGTTCAGAGGGAGCGCTTCGGCCTCTTCGCCGGAGACGGTGCTGGAGACCTCCGCGGTAGTCGTCTGAACAGCGGTCTCACTCGCCCGGACCGTGATGGCTGCGCTCTCTGCGCCGAGTCTGAGCCTGGCGTTGACGGTGTAGACGGCGGAAGACTCGAGAGAAATGCCAGTCTCCTTGAAGGTGTTGAACCCCGGGTGGGAGACGGTAATGTCATACTGTCCGGGGATCAGGCCGACCAGCGAGAAACTACCGATGGTATTCGAGACGGTTTCAGAGACTGCGCCGGTAGCGACACTGGTGATGCTGATTTTCGCGCCCGCGATGACCGACCCAGTGGGGTCCGCCACTGTGCCATTTATGATAGCGGTCGTACTGATTTGGGCAAGGGCCGCCGTTTGGATGACTGCCGGCAATAGGGCGAGGAGCATCATGAGCACCCGGAAACCGCCCGGGATACTCTGTGAGTGACACGGTTCGACTTGGCGCATGTTTTAGTCTATTCTCCCTGAATGGAATTCTTATATACTATCTCATAGGTCTGCGCTCCGGCCTGGCTCCCTAAGTCATACTCTCTATGAGGCTTATGTTTAAAACAGTAACTACCTTTGGTGGGAGAGTGCCCGGTGGGGCGGTCAATCCTGGCCGCCGCCGCGTTTCTACGCGGCGTGAAGCCGGCTGGAAAGCCGGCTGCAGACTGAAAGTCTGCCCCACAAAGCCAGAGAATCAGTCAGTTGTAAGGAACGTTGGAAAACTTAGTGGCATTGGGCTTCAGCCTGTGTTTTGACCGGGCATGGCCCTGTCCTACCGCGCGATCGACCCGGGATCGATTCCCTTGCCAAGCTCGAACACGGCACCCACCGCTCCGACCGAACAAGTGCGGCGCGTCAACCCGGTCAAAGCGCGGATCTTGTAAGTTGCTTCGATGCCGGTGCAGTGCGCACCCAAAAAATTCCCCAGGCCGAATTCGCGCAGCTTGCCCGCGGTCCATTCCAGCTTCGCGTCGTCGAGTTGATAGAGGTGAAAACCGCCCACGGCCGCGTGGATCGGAGCGTTGCGTACAGACGACCTCGCATACTCCAGCGTATTGATGATTCCCGAATGCCCGCAGCCCGACAGAATCACCAGTCCTTGATCGGTATTCACCACCACCGACATGTCCTCGGCGATCGTATCCTCTTTCCATCCATCCGGAGTCTGAATTTCCGAGCGGGCGCCCCAATTCCGCTCCGGATACTTGCGCGGCACCGGACCAGTGAGCCAAACGCCGTTCAAAAGTTCCACCGGGTGATCGTATTCCACGAAGTGCCCGCCAGTGGCTTCGTAGTCGCGCCGCGTGACCGTCATGAAGTCGCTGAGTTTTCCAGGCCCGCTCCTGCGCACGGCGAAGATTCCGCGTCCCACATGCGCCCGCGACAGCGCCGCCGGATTCTTCTCCATCATGGCCCGCCGCAACGTCATCAACCCGCCCGTGTGATCGGCGTGATTGTGCGTGAGCACGACATCGGTGATGCTGGAGAGATCGACATGCAGTTCCTTGGCGTTGTTCAGTACGGTATTCGGGCGCGCCCCGGTATCGAACAGAATCCGCCTGCCATCCACGTCGACGACGGCCGCATAGCCCCACTCGCCCACACCATCGTCGGAGGCGAGCATCGTGGAGAGCACTTGGACCTTCAGCGTTTTCACCCGATAGGCTGGATCCAACTGGCCCAGGAGCGGCAAAGCCAGCAGCAAGGATAATGTGAGTCGCACCAAAGAATAGTACCGCATCGCAGCTCAAGTCCACAGGCTGAAGCCTGCGCCACCCAGGTCGGCATGTGGACCGGCCTTCTTGAATTCAGGGACGCGAAGCGGCCCCTTCCTCGAATTCCTCGTATTCCTCGGTCACGCAGTGACCGGCGGCGCTATGCGCCGCTCAACTAGAATAATTCTTTGCATCCACGCGATGCCCATCAATGCCCGGCGTCTAGTCCGAAAAATGCGAGGTGGAGCGCAGGCTCACCTGCTGGAGTGCGACGATGGCCATTTCTATGTCGTGAAATTCCGCAATAATCCGCAGCACCGGCGGATTCTGGTCAATGAATGGATCGCGTCCGTTTTCCTGAATTACCTGCGGATCTCGACGCCCGAGACCGCCATCGTAAACCTGCCCGCGGAATTCCTCGCCGCAAATCCCGAGATTCACATCCAGCTCGGCGCTCGCCGGGTTGCGGCTGAGCCGGGATGGCACTTCGGATCCAGATACCCGGGCGATCCCTCCAAAGTCATGGTCTACGATTTTGTTCCCGACATCCTGCTCGAGAAGGTTGTCAACCGGAACGAATTCCTGGGTGTCCTGGTTTTCGACAAGTGGATCGGCAACGCCGACGCGCGCCAGTCCATCTTCTTCCGCGCGCGCGTCCAGCAATGGTCGCCGTCCGCTGAAGACCGGCCGCAGCGGCTTGGCTTCGTTGCTCACATGATGGATAACGGCTATGTCTTCGATGGCCCGCATTGGACATTCAGCGATTCGCCTCTTCAGGGGCTGTACTTTCGCCCGAGTGTATATCAGAGCGTCACTTCGTGGGACGACTTCCAACCTTGGCTGGACCGCGTGGTTCATTTCCCCGAGGAAATCGTGGACCAGGCGCAAAAACAGATCCCGATCGAGTGGCTCACCGGCGACGAGTCTTTGCTCGAAACGCTCCTGCTCAAACTGATGACGCGCCGCAAGCGCGTTCCGGATCTGATTCGCGATTCGCAGCGCGGGCGCATTAATCCCTTTCCGGCCTGGAAATAAGTTTCCGGTTATACTGAATTTTTCCCTCCAGTGCATGGAGTAATCTGCCGATTCGCTCAAAGAGGTACCATGAAACACCTTCGCATTGCTTCCCTGATCCTGCTTACGGCCGCGCTCTGCCCGGCCCAGATGACGCCCGGTGAAAAGGCAGCCGATTTCACGCAACTCGCCGCCACTTACGCCATGAACTATGGCCCGCTGCAGTGGAAGCGGGATGCGCTGAACTTCGACTTGCTGAACATCGGCGATTGGCTCAACAAGGCCATGAACACGAAAGACGACCTCGACTTCTACGAACTGTGCGTGTCCTACGTGGCCAGCCTGAATGACGCGCACGACGCTTTCATTCTCCCCGCGGATTTCAACGCCTACCTCGGCTTCGACGTCGACGTCTACGACGGCAAGACCATCATCGAACACATCAATCGCAGGCTGCTCAAGGTCTCCGCTTTTCCGTTTCAGGTAGGGGACGAGCTGATCTCCGTGGATGGCGTCGCAACCCAGGACCTGATCCAATCGCTGACGAAATACGCCATCGCCGCCAATTCGCTCAGCACGCGCCGGATCGCGGCGGCTTACATTACCTATCGAGACCAGCAAATCATGCCGCATGCGCATCTGATCCCCGATGTTTCGACGGTGGTTATCAACCGTCAGAGCGGCGGCATGCAATCCTTTTCTGTTCCGTGGGCCAAGCAGGGAACACCCATTACGATCATCGGCCCCGTGATTCCTCCTTTCTCCAGCTCCGCGAGTCCGGCCGCAGCAACCTCGTCCGAGCGCGATTACATGCTGCCTCTGAAGCGCCTCCGAAACATGCGTCTGCCCGACAAAAAGTTCGTCCTGGGATTTGGCGACTTGGCTCCTGTCTTCTCCTTGCCCAGCAACTTTGTCCTGCGCATGGGAGCGCATTTGTTCGATTCTGTCTACTCCGGCACCTACCAGGTGCAGGGCCTCAATATCGGCTACATCCGCGTACCGGACTTTCTCTTCGTTGACCCGGATGATTTCCAGACCGAAATCGACTACATGCAAAAGAACACCGACGGCCTCATCGTGGACATCATGCGCAACCCTGGCGGAGACGGATGCCTGGCCGAGGACCTTCTGAGCCGCGTCATTCCCACTCAGTTCCGCACGGTCGGCCTGGAAATACGTGCCACGCGGATTTGGGTAGTGCTGTTCGAACAGGCCTTGCAAGACGCGCAGGACCAGGGCGCTCCGCCTAACGTCATTCGCCAGTACCAGAATCTCCTCGATCAGGTGAAGGCGGCCTTCCTTACGCCCAGCGGGCGAACGCAAGCGTTACCAATCTGTACATCCAATCTCGACGTGGACTCGGCAACGGACAGACAGGGCGTGCCGATCGCCTATACCAAGCCGCTGATGCTGCTGGTGGATGAACTCTCCGCTTCCGCGGCGGATTTGTTCGCTGCCGTGATTCAAGACAACCAGCGAGGGCCGCTCTTCGGGATGCGCACCATGGGGGCCGGCGGTAACGAGGATTTCTTCCCGGTCACCACCTATTCGGAAGGATCGGCCACGATAACTCTGTCGCTCATGCACCGGAAGAATCCCATCGCAACTCCGGAGTATCCCACTGCGCCTTATGTCGAAAACATCGGCGTGCGTCCCGACGTGGTGAAGGACTACATGACCGTGGACAATCTGTTGAATAAAGGCGCGACGTTCGTTCAGGCATTCACGGACGCCATGGTGAAGCTGATCAACAGCCCATCCGGGACAGTTACCGATTCCGCCGTGGCCGCAAAGCCAACCCAGTAGCGCGGGCGGCCCGCAAAAAAAGTGGAGGAGCCGGGGTGGCTCCTCCATTAGGGGTTGGGGTTGGGGATGAACTTACTTGATATGAATCGATGCCACGATGCCCGGTGTGCCGCCAGTGCGGGCGATCTCTTTCTCCAGGTGGCCCATGTTCAAGGTGTGACCCAGATCATCGCCTGCGAACCAGACTTGTGACAGAAAATAACGGTCGCCGTAACGGTTGAAGAGCAGCTTGGGATCGCCCGGTGTGCCCGACTTGCGAGTGGGCGCCATTACCAGGATGGAAGCTCTCGTGTCCTCGTTCAGAATCCTGAGCACGCTGCCGCCGTTCATTTCCTCTACCAGATAGGCTCCTTGAGGCAATTCAGTATCCTGGACCCGGAAGGCGAAGGGAATGTCGGCTGTCCCGCGGCCACCCGATCCGGCCATCAGTAACGAAGCTCCCACGATCGCGGAGAGTCCGATTGTCACCGCAACGCGACGAAAATTGGTTTTCATGATAGACCTCCCAGTTGAATTTTCGGGGCGGCTCGCCGTCCCGGTGGCTCTTTCGTTTCCGTCCGAGTACGGGCGCTTATAGGGCAATCCGGGAGCCAAATCGGGCGAGTGGTCGCCGCCATGCCGGAAGATGTACGCTAAATTATTGCTATGGCGAGTGTTTTGGATGTGCCGGGGTCCGCCGGGCGCAGAGCCCGATCGGGTTTCCGAACGGCATTCGAGAAGCAAAAGGATTATTTCGTAACTTTTCGATGAGTGACATTGAGCCAAGACTGGTTGCGGTGCGTGGTCCTATGAAAGGATCCATACTGTTGCTGCCGGAGGGCGAGTACACCGTCGGCCGCCAGTCCACCAACAATCTGTATCTGGAGGACCATGCGGTCTCCCGCCAACAATGCGTTTTCAACCGATCTGCCGCAAATTGTACGTTGAAGGACCTGGAGAGCCGCAACGGCACGTTCGTCAATGGGTCCTCGATAACCGAGCACCAGCTTACTCAGGGCGATGAGATTCGTATCGGCGCGTCGGTCTTCTTGTACCTGGTGACGGGCGACCGGCTGGGCCGCACGCCCCACAGCGATTCCAAGACCAGGGAACTGCGCATTCAGGACTCGATCTACCTGTCGAGCGGCGAGCGCACCCCGCTGCCTCCCTCGTTCCGCGCCATGCAGGACCTGCAGACGCTGCTGCGTGTCAGCACCATGTTGCATTCGTTCCGCGGTTTGCAAGAGACGCACGGGACGCCGGCCGCGGAAGTGCTGCGCGGGCATCTGGCTTCGCTGCTTTTGGAATTGATTCCGGCCGAGCGCGGTGGAGTTTTCATTCCGGGACACGCGTCGGAGGGATGGGGACCGAACGCCATCGCCTACCGGCGTGTCTGCGAGGAACAGATGGCGATCTGGCTGGAGGAAGCCGATGAAGCCGGCCTCAGCGTGCTGGCTGCTCCGTTGATTGTGCGCGATGAAGTAGCGGCGGTGGTTTATCTGGAGTCGAAAGATCCGGCGCGGAAATTCGACGAAGGCCATCTCCAGCTCTTGACCGCCGTGGCGGGCATGGCCGCGGGCGCCTGGGAGAACGCGACCATCCTGGGCTGGCTGCAGGAAGAGAACGAACGGCTGCAGAGCGAACTCAAGCTGGAACACGACATGGTGGGCGTGAGCGCGAAGCTTCGCGACCTGCAGCGTCAGATTGGCAAAGCGGCTCCGTCGAATTCCACGGTGCTGATTCTGGGCGAGAGCGGCACCGGCAAGGAGTTGATTGCGCGGGCGATTCATCGCAACAGCCTGCGCGCCGCCGGACCGTTCATCGCCATCAATTGCGCCGCGGTGACGGATACGTTGCTCGAGAGCGAGTTTTTCGGCCACGAAAAGGGCTCGTTCACCGGCGCGCTGGTGCAAAAGAAGGGCAAACTCGAGATTGCCGCGGGCGGCACTGTGTTTCTGGACGAGATCAGCGAACTCTCACCCGTGCTGCAGGCCAAGCTTCTGCGAGTGCTGCAAGAAAGAGAGATGGAACGTGTCGGCGGCAATAAGACCATCAAGCTGGACATCCGCGTGCTAGCTGCCACGAATCGCGACATTGAAGAAGCGGTGAAGAAAGGCGCCTTCCGGCAAGACCTCTATTACCGTCTCAATGTGGTTGTGTTGAAAGCGCCCGCGCTGCGAGACCGGCCCGAGGATACGATACCGCTGGCCGAGCACTTCGCCAAGAAATACGCCCAGGATTGCGGGCGCAAGCTTATCGGATTATCGCCGGAGGCTCGTGCGTATCTGCAGAGCTACTCATGGCCGGGCAACGTTCGGGAGTTGGAGAACGCGATGGAGCGCGCCGTGGTCCTTGGGTCGGCCGACACCGTTCTGGCCGAGGATTTGCCGGAGCAGATCCGTGAAGCCCGGCCAGCCGAGGTTCCGGCCTGCCTGTATGAAGAGGCGGTGGAAGCGGCCAAGCGCCAGGTTGTGATCAAGGCTTTCGATCAAGCCAATTACGACCACGAGGGCGCGGCGAAGATTCTCGGATTGCATCCGAATTATCTGCACAAACTCATCCGCACGATGGATCTGAAGGCGGTGCTCAAGCGGGCGGGAAGGTAGCCGAGGTTCGTCACCACCACTCCCTCACAGTCGCGGCTCTGTAACGGAGCCGCGCGCGTAAGCAAGCGGTCCGTGACGAACTTCAGGTTGCCTCCCGGACGAGCGGCTGGCCTGCCAGCGCGGTCCGAAAGCCGTACGCCGCCAGCATGAGCAACGCGGCTATCGTGAAGGCAGACTCGCCGGAATACCAGGCCGAAAAGTCGGTGGTCAGCGGGAATTGCCCGATGAAGATGGTTACGAAATAGGCGACTACCAGAGCCAGCAATCCAAACCGCAACAAGGTGAACACGGCGAGTCCGAAGAACAAAATGTTGACTGGCCAACCAATCCATGGACTGGTCTCATTCAACGCATAGATCGATGCCAGAAGCAGGACCACGGCGCCCGCGGCGAGCCACTGCTTGTGCAGAAGCGTCCGGGCGAGGAAGAGCAAGAACAAAGTTCCAAGCGCCTTGTACAGGACATCGCTGATCAGAAAAAGGAAGACGCCGGCCAGATATCTGCCGCCGAGCAGAGTCAGCGGATCCGTGATCGCGCGAACTCCTGGAATCTGGAGCCATTGGTGGAGCAGCGCGCCCGATGCTTGCGTCAAAGCCAGCGCGAGACCCAGGGCTACACCGCACAGCAGGTCGCGCCCAACCAGCGGATCGCGAAGACCGCCCGCCAGCACGCGGCTCCAGGAGACGATCGTTTGCGGCCATTTGCGGCGGACAAAAGGCTCGAAGGAGATGTAGATGAAAGCGAGCGTAGTGGCGGCGAAGACGGCGCGCATTGCCGCCATGAGGAATAGATTCGCCTCGGCAGCGCCGGCCACGTGGGTCCCGCCGATCACCCAGGTAGCGAAACTGACGCACAGTCCGAATAATCCCAGGCGGAAGGCGCCACGCGTATCGCTTCTTCCCAGGCGCAGGTTGTAGCGCACGACGGGGACTGATGCAATCAGGACCACGAGTTGCAAAATGAGGTACAAGAAATCACCGGTGGACCGGCCATCGGAGGTGGGCGAGGCGCGGGGCGCGTTAGGCGTCGAGAGAATGAGCACGAAGTTCACTGGTTTTCCGTGAAACGCGGCCGCCTCCACGCGAATGGGAACTTCGGGAGCGTCGGGATAGACGCCGGTCCAAGCGGCGCGTGCGTCGGCCATCACAGGCGGCACCCATTGGGACCCCACCGGCGTGAAGCGGGCGAGATCGAGTCCCGCCGCCGCGAACAAAGCGCTCCAGTCGGGCGCCGGCCACGAATCTTTGGCTTCCTCGAACTGCCTCGGCACTGCTGTGAAAGCCGTCATCCGTCCTTGGGGTTCCAGCGAAACGTGCAGCATGCCGGGAACATTCTGCGGAGGCTCGGATAGAGTGACGAGAGGAATATCCTGCAGCGCTCGCGGCGCGAGTATCTGAGGACTGGAGCGATACCAGAGCTCGATCGCCGCGGGACGGCCTTTTGCCAGAAGAGCGTAGGCCCGTTCGTTGCCCTGATGGACCAAGTAACTCAGGCTGCCCCAGCGGTATTCGAATCCGTAGGCGCTGGAAGCCGGGCGATCGGTGTAGCCCAGCCTTTGCACAATCTCCTGCGCTTTCTTCACCAGCACTTCCGGCGGATTATCGAAAGGGATCTTCGCGAGCAGGGTCACGCGCTGGTGGATGAAAGCGAACGCCGCAACTGCGGCGACGGCGGCCGCGAACCAAGTCAAGGCAACCCGGGGCTTGAGCCCGATCTTTTCACCCGAAGCCGCTACCATTTCGGGTGACGGTGTTTCTCCGGCGGCGAGCGCGGCTGCGAGTGGGTCACCGCCCGGCAACCCAGCGGAGACCGCTAATGCGGACCGCGGGCGATCGCGCGGGTCGCGCTCGAGACACCGCAGGATCACGTTCTCCACGGCTGGATCGATATCTTTCACGATGGTGCGGGGCGCGGGAGGGATCCCTTCTTCGGTGGCCGCGGCGAAAGGCCGTTTGCCGGTGAACATCTCATACAGCACGACGCCTAGCGCGTAGATGTCGGATTGCGCGGAGACTCCCTTGCCGGAAAGCTGCTCAGGGGCCATGTAGCCGGGCGTGCCGCTGCGCGCTTCGGCGCCTTCGATCTGGCCCATGACGCCGGCCAATCCGAAGTCCGTGATGAGCACGTGGCCGCGGCCGTCGATCATGATGTTGGCGGGCTTCAGGTCGCGATGCAACACGCCCCTGTCGTGGGCGGCGGCGAGACCGGCGCAAAGCTTGCGCGCGATTTCGATGGCCTTATCCGACGGCAACCGGCCGATGCGCCGCAGCAGCGAATGCAGGTCCTCGCCATCGACGTATTCCATCGAAATGTACGGCAAGCCTTCCACTTCGCCGATGTCGTATACGCGGCAGACGTTGGGGTGCGCGACTTGGCGGGCGATGCGGACTTCGTTGTGAAAGCGCGCCAGCGTTTTGGGATCGCGCGCCGTTTGTTCCGGCAGGAATTTGAGCGCGACGGGCTGGCCGAGGCGAAGATCGGTGGCGCGGTAGACTTCGCCCATTCCGCCGGTGCCCAGCAGGCTGATAACCCGGTAGCGGTCGCCCAGCAGAGTGCCGGGCACGAAGCGGCCCTCCTCGCTGGAATCGGAAGTAGCGGAACCGATGGAACGCACGCGGGGAGTGGTGAAGGCTTCGGTGGGGATCAGCGACGCTGGCGATGCAGCCGACAGCGGTGCGGCGCAGAATCCGCAGTAGCGGTTCGTATCGGGATTGTCGCGATGGCAGCGGGGGCAGTTCATTGGAGTGGGAGTTTGGGGGTTGAGTGCACTGTCCCCGAAACTATTACGTCTTCGCCGGTGGGGCGGAAGTTTACTGGGCCGGGGCCTAGGAAGATGTCGGCGTGGGTGGCGAAGATTTTCGGGTCCGTCAGGTGTACGTTGTCGAACCGGATGCCTAGGCGGTGCGTGGCATCGTAGCCCTGCAAGGTGATTTTGCCGGAGGTCAGGACCTGGACGTTGCGCAGGATGATATCGGTGAACGTGGGTGGCTTGTCGCCGCCCGTGCCGAAGTGGGCGTAATCGGTGTCCATTAGGATGGGATTCTTGGTGTCGCGGATGCGGACGTCTTCGTAGACCACGTCGCGGACGAGGCCGCCGCGGCCGGAGTTGGACTTGATACGGATTCCGTTGTCCGCGCCGTCGATGGAGAGGTCGGTCACGCGAATCGAATCGGCGCCGCCGTAGGTCTCGCTGCCGATGGAGATGCCGTGGCCCGTATAGAAGCGATTGTGCGCGATGGTCATGTGCGAGCAGTGACCGCCGGCCTTAATGGCAACCTGGTCGTCGCCGGTGCTGATGGAGCAATGAGTGATCGTGACGTTGCTCGAAGAACCCGGATCGATACCGTCGGTATTGCGCGCCTTCTTAGGCGCTTTGATGGTGACGCCCCAAGCTGTAAATCCATTGCCTGCACCATAATAGACGTGGAAGTTCGGCGAATTCTTTAAGGTGATCCGGTAGAGCGTGAAGTTGTCGCAGTGCGAGAGCACGATCAGGCGCGGGCAGTTCTGATTCCCCCCTGCTCGCGCTTGCTCGGCGAGGTCCCACCAGTTGGCCCAACCACGGCCGTCGATGGCGCCGTCGCCCATCACGGCTGCATCGGCGACACCGTTACCCGCGATCAGCGGCTTGCATCCTCGGCCGCTCTTGTCCACGATGCCGCACTTGCCGGGCGAGACGTCGTAATCGCGCGGATTGCGAGAGGCGAACAGGGTGGTGTTGACGTCGATCAGAAGTGTTACGCCTGCGCGGAGTTCGAGGGGGCCGGAAAGGAAGGCGTCGTCGATGCTGGTGGCCTTAAGCTTCACCGCTTGGCCGGGTTTGCAATTGTCGATGGCTTTCTGGATGCGTTGGGTGTCCGGTTTGCCTTCGTCGAGTTCATGTGAGGAAAGGTTGGCGGTCAGGACGGCGCAACTTCGAGGGATTTTTGGCTCCGTGACATTGCGAGTGTCCTGTGCGCCAGCCATGACGGCGAGGAGTCCGAGGCTGAATCGGAGCATGGCCAGTACTAGGTCCGTGGCGCAGGCACTCTTGCCTGCCGGGTCGAGACTCGTCTCGCCCCCTTCACAGGCTAAAGACGTTGCTGAAAAAGTAAGTCGGCCGGCGACTGGGCATGCTAAGAGCACTCCTCGCCGAAGAAGCCTGTGGGCTTTCGATGCCTTGG
>WNFJ01145879.1_pt1 | contig 52430 bp, 59 predicted proteins | sample 5400461 | NCBI WGS metagenome assembly WNFJ01 (sample SAMN13153349, study PRJNA577476) | soil metagenome | isolation source: 115 cm saprolite on Douglas fir-dominated hillslope | place: USA:California | collected 2013-09-17
CCAGGCGTGCGGCCGCCAGATCATGTACAACACGCTCCTCGAGCAGGCGCGCCAGCCGGGCCGGTGGCGCACGCACCTCGCCCACGTCGAGGAGACGGCGCGGCAGGGCATCCGCGCGGTGCCGCTCTGCAACCCCGGCAGCATCGTCAACCGGTTCACGATGAAGAACTGCCAGGTATTCCGGAGCATGCCCACGTGGCTGCCGATCCTCCAGGGCTCGGACGACGAGAAGCTCTCCGCGTATCGCGACCCGGCGCTCCGCGGAAAGCTCCGCGCCGAGGTCGAGGCGCCGCTCGGACCGGACTCGACGTTCTCGAAGCGCTGGGACCTGATGCTCGTGGAGGAGCCACAGCTCCCGAAGAACCGCGGCCTCGCCGGACAGAACATCGCCCAGATCGCGAAGGCGCAGGGCAAGGAGCCGCTCGACGCGTTCCTCGACCTAGCGGTCGAGGAGGACCTCGGCACGGTCTTCAGCCTCGGCGAGATCAACATGGACATCGAGGCGGTGGCGCAGATCCTCGGGAGCCCGTACGCCGTCGTGGGGCTCTCCGACGGCGGCGCGCACGTGCAGTTCCACTCGAACGTGGGCAACCCGACGCGGCTCCTTGGCTACTGGGTGAGGGAGAAGGGGATCTGGCTACTGGGTGAGGGAGAAGGGGATCATGTCACTCGAGCACGCCGTCCGGCGCCTCACCTTCGATTCGGCCACGGCCTTCGGGATCTACGACCGCGGGCTGCTCCAGCCGGGGATGGCCGCCGACCTCGTCGTCTTCGACCCCGACACCGTGCGGCCCTGCAAAGAAGACGTCGTCCACGATTTCCCGAGCAACGGCTGGCGGGTCCGCGAGCTGGCCGAGGGGATCCACTACACCGTGGTGAACGGCGAGGTGCTGCTGGAGAAGGGCGCGCACACGGGGAGCTATCCGGGCCGCGTGCTGCACAACGCGCGATACCAGGCGTGAGGGAGGCGCGGCCATGAAGATCTCGGTCGAGGAGATGGAGCGGACGCGAGTGGCGCGCTTCAAGCGGCTCACCCCCACCAAGCGGGGCTTCGTCGACACCGCGATCCCCGGGTACGAGCGGCTCATCTACAACGTGATCGGCCGCGGCGTGACCGAGGACGCGGCCCTCAAGCCGGCGATCACCGACGCCCGCGACTTCAACCTGACCCTCGTCAAGAAGGTCCCGGGCAATCGGGTCGGCCTCCACGATCACCCGACGGTGGAGGTCTTCATGCCGCTGACCGGACGGTGGGGTGTGTACTGGGGCGACGACGGCGAGAACGAAGTGATCCTGGAGCAGTGGGACGTCATCTCGGTGCCGCCGGGCGTCATGCGCGGCTTCCGCAATGCCGGGACGGAGGAGGCCTTCATGCTCGCCATCCTCGGCGGCTCGGACTCCGGTCGCGTGACCTGGTCGCCGAAGGTCCTGGAGACTGCCCGGCAGCACGGGCTCCAGCTCGACGCCAAGGGGAACCTCGTCACGAAGTAACGAGGGTGCCGCACAACGCGCGCAGCGCGCACGACGGCGGGGGTGAAGGCCATGGCCAAGCAAGGACTCAAAGTCCTCGACAGCGACATGCACTGCATGGAGCCGGCGGACCTCTGGGAGCGCTACATCGACCCGGCCTACAAGCCGTTCGCGCCGCGGGGCCTGCAGGAGTACATCGCCGACCTGCGGCTGGTGATCGACGGCAAGACGCTCCCGCGACATTCGTCGCTGCGCCTGCGGTCCCGTGGCGGCGAGGAGGACCCGTTCCACAAGCGGCGCGAGCGCTTCCGGCCCGCGGCCGAGCGCGGCTGGGACGGCGCGACGCAGCTCGACGCGATGGACACCGAGGGCATCGACGTGGCGGTCGTCTATCCGTCACGCGGCCTGTTCGCCCAGGCGGTCGATGACCTCGACCCGGCCTTCGCCGGCGCCATCGCGCGGGCGTACAACGACTGGCTCCACGACTACTGCAAGGCCGATCCCGTTCGCCTCCTCGGCGCGGCGATGATCTCGCCGCACGACGTCCGCGACGCCGTGGAGGAGGCGCGCCGCGCCGTCGAGACGCTCGGCTGCCGGGCCGTGTTCGTGCGTCCCAACCCGGTGAAGGGGCGCAACTGGCACGATCCCTATTTCGAGCCGCTGTGGGCGGAGCTGGAGCGGCTCAAGGTCCCGCTCGGCTTCCACGAAGGATTCGGGCCGTACCTGCCGCAGGTGGGCGACCGCTTCGGCGCCGACCTCCAGATGGTCCACACGGCCTGCCATCCCATGGAGATGATGCTCGCCGTGATCAGCATGATCGGCGGCGGCGTCCTCGAGCGGCATCCCACCCTGCGCGTCGCCTTCCTCGAGGGCAACTGCGGCTGGGTGCCCTTCCTCCTGTGGCGTCTGGACGAGCACTACGAGGTGACGTTCAAGCGGCCGAACTCGCCCCTCACCATGAAACCGAGCGACTACTTCAAGCGCCAGTGCTTCGTGTCCGTGGAGGCCGACGAGGACTTCGTGAAGCAGGTCATCGAGGCCATCGGCGACGACACCATCGTCTTCTCCACCGACTGGCCGCACGGCGACTCCAAGTACCCGCACGCGGTCGAGGCGTTCATGACGCTGCCGATCTCGGAGAAGAGCAAGCAGAAGATCCTCTGGGACAACTGCGCGCGCTACTACGGGATCCCGACGGACTGAGCGCTCTCAGAAGAAGAAGGTCAGGTTCTTCGCGAGCAGGACGCTCTGGTCGAGGATGACCTTGCGCCGGGCGATCCGCCAGCGCCCGTCGACCCTCCGGAGCCGGTCCTCGCGCTTGCCGACCAGCACGTCGGTCTCCGTCTCCAGGCGGTTCCGGTAGACGAGGAAGCGGCACTTGACCGTGACCTCGGACGCCGCGGGACCGGGCGGCGTCGCCTCGAGCAGCTGGATGTTCGAGACCATGTGGCAGATCCGCGACGGCGGCTCCTCGGCCCAGTGCAGACCGGTCGCGATCTGGCGGACGCGCCGGGCCAGGGTGTCCTTGCCCTCGTCGAACCAGTTCACCTCGCCGCCCGCGCGGGTGAACTCGCGCTCGGGCTCGTCGTGCGGGACGTTCCGCCGCATCGGCATCCAGTAGTGCGCGTCCTCCGTGAAGAGGTCGAGCCACTCGTCGTACCGCCGCTCGTCGAGGAGCTCGGCTTCGCGATAGAGGAAGTCCTCGACCTCCTGCTTGAGGAGGAGGAGGTCGAGGCTCACGGCGTCATCAGCTCCTCCCAGCCCCCCGCCTCCATGAACCGGCGCCAGCGGCCGTAGAAGGCGCGCTGGTTCTGCTCGCTGGCGTTGGCCTGCGTCACGTCGCTGATGAGGCCGGGCAGCGCGAGCCCGTGGTCCTCGAAGGCGGCGCTCCCGCGCCCCAGGCCGAGCTCGTAGTTATAGGCATGGCGGCGCGCGATCGTCCCGCGGCTCGCGGCGTGGGCGTAGTTCCAGTTCTCCATGTCGTCCTGCTCGGTCAGCCCCGCCGGGCCCGAATAGCGGGTGTAGTACTGGCGCAGGAAGTTCTTGACCTCCGGCGGCGCGTCGGCGTCCACGAGGTACACGCGCCAGCACTCGGTCTGGTGCGTTCCGCGCGGGTGCCACACGGCGAGCGTGCGCGGCTGGCGCGCGAGCGGCGACGCGTTCGGAAAGACCGTGCCCGGTCCGCCGAAGAGCCGCCAGTGCGGCCCCCGGCGGCGCTTTCGCTCCTCCTCGCAGCGGCGGAAGTAGTCGGCGACGAGGGGCGCGTCCTGGTAGGCCGGCGCGATCGGCGCGTCGTGGTTCCGGAGGAACGCGATCATCGAGTGGCCGCGGTCGGGGAACGTCACGTCGAGCCAGCGCGCCTCGTTCCGCTCCTGCATGTCGCGCCGGCCCTTGCCGCTCGGGCCGATGCCGACCATGTCCACCGAGCGGTGGCTCACGCCGTGGTAGCGGTCGCCCGAGAAGTTCTCGGCCGGGAACTTCCAGTTGCAGGGGATCCGCCACTTGTGGATCCCACCGATCACCTCGGTGCCGCCCTCGCGCCCGTCCCAGGCGTCGAGGAGGAGATCGAGGTAGAGCTTGTAGCCGCCGAGGTAGTCGAGGAAGGACGGCGCCGACCGATCCCACGTGGCCCAGATCGCGCCCTTGTAGTTCTCCATCTGGGCGACCTCGATCAGCCCCCAGCGCGACTTGTCGAACCCCGCGCCGTACGCCTCCTTGAGGAAGGGCACGCCCACGAGGGCGCCGTCGGTCCCGTAGCTCCAGCCGTGATACGAGCACAGGAACTCGACCGTGTTGCCCTCGTCGTACCGGCAGACCTTCATGCCGCGGTGCCGGCACGAGTTGAGGAACACGTGGATCCGCCCGGCGCGGTCGCGGCAGAGGATGACCGACTCCTCGCCCATGGACGACACCAGGTAGTCGCCGGGGTTGGGCACCTGGCTCTCGTGGCCGACGAAGAGCCACGCGCGCGCGAACACCTGCTCCAGTTCCTGCCGGTAGATCTCCTCGCTCACGAAGATCTCGCGGCTGATGATGCCCTGGTCCACGTCGACCAGACCCTTCAGGCTGTTGGGCTCGATGCGGGCCATGGGCGCTCTCCTCCCCGGGCGACGCCGGGCGTTGCGGCGACCCTGAACCTCGACGGCGCGGCCTCATGGTAGCATCGGCACGCCAAGGAGGAGGGCCGCCATGAACGTCGGAATCTCCGTGCCGCTTCCCGCCTACCACGTGGACGTCGCCGCCATGGCGAAGACCGCCGAGGCGCTCGGCTTCGAGTCGCTGTGGTGCGCCGAGCACCCGATCATGCCGGTCCAGAGCAAGAGCCGCTTCCCGGGCTCGGCCGACGGCGCCATCCCGGAGAGCTACTCGCACTTCGTCGATCCGTTCGTGGCGCTCGCGCGCGCGTCCGGCGTCACCAAGACGTTGAAGCTCGGGACGGGCATCACGCTCGTGCCCGAGCGCAACCCGCTGCTCCTGGCCAAGGAGATCTCCACCCTCGATCTCTTCAGCGGCGGGCGGTTCCTGTTCGGCATCGGCACGGGCTGGCACCGTGAAGAGACCACCATCATGGGCGGGGACTTCGACCACCGCTGGACCCAGGCGCGCGAGGCGGTCCTGGCGATGAAGGAGCTGTGGACGAAGCAGGAGGCCGAGTTCCACGGCAAGTACTACGATTTCCCGCCGGTCCGGTCCTATCCCAAGCCCGCGCAGAAGCCGCACCCGCCGGTGATCCTGGGCGGCCACGCCAAGAACGTGCTGGAGCGCGTCGTCGAGTGGGGTGATGGCTGGCTTCCCAACCGCGCGACGCCGGCGGAGGTCGAGACGAGCCGGAACAAGCTCGCCGCGATGGCGAAGCAGGCCGGACGCGACCCGGCGAAGATCACCATCTCGGCCTTCGGCCAGCCCGCGGACCGCGAGCTCGTGCGCCGCTTCCTCGACGCCGGGGCCACGCGCGTCATCATCAGGCCGCCCACCGCGAAGACCGAGCAGGAGATGCAGAAGGCGCTGGAGGACATCGCGAGGACGGTGCTGCGCTGACGTCTTCGCGCGTCCGGGTCGACGGGATCGACGTGCACTACGAGTCGGCGGGAGCCGGCGCGCGCGTCGTCTGCCTCGTCCATGGCACTGGAGGCGCCGGCAACGTCTGGCTGCACCAGCTCGACGGCCTGGCCGACGCCGCCCGCGTCGTGGCTCCGGACCTGCCGGGGCACGGCCGGTCGGGCGGCGAGCCGCCGCGGAGCATCGAGGAGGCGGCCGCGTTCGTGGTGGGTTTCCTCGACGCCGTGTCCGTGCGGAGCGCCATCGTCGGCGGGCATTCCATGGGGGGCGCGATCGCCCAGCAGCTCGCCCTCGCGCACCCCGAGCGCGTCGACGGTCTCGTCCTGGTCGGGACCGGGGCGCGGCTCCGCGTGCTGCCGCGCGTGCTGGAGCTGCTCGCGACCGATTACCCCGCCGGCGTGGACCTCCTGCTGCAGATGGGGGTCGGCGCGGCGGCGCCGGCCTCGCTCAAGGCGTCGCTCCGCCGCAGCACGGCCGCCAATCCTCCCGGTGTGGTCCTCGGCGACCTCAGGGCGTGCGACGTCTTCGACGTGATCGCGCGGATCGGCGCGGTCCGCGTCCCGACCCTCGCGCTCTGCGGCGAGGAGGACCAGCTCACGCCGCCGAAGTTCGCAAGGTTCTTCGGCGAGACGATCGCCGGCGCGCGGGTGGTCGTCATCCCGGGGGCGGGCCACTTCGTCCAGCTGGAGCAGCCCGAAGCGACGACGCGCGCGCTGCGGGAATTCCTGACGCGGAGCGCGCAAGGAGGAGGTTCCATGAGCGGCCCACGGGAGCTGACCCTCGAGGAGCTGCGCGAGCGCATCCGCGCGGCCGGTGTCACGATCGCCGAGAACCGGCTCGCTATGGTGCGGAAGCTTCTGGGCGACGCGCTCGCCCCGGTGCGCGCGCTGGACTCGCGAGCGATCAAGACGGAGGAGCCGGCGGTGCGGTTCGCCCCGGCGCGCGAGGCGTCCCATGAGTGACGCGATCGCCTACGCGACCATCCGCGAGCTCGGCGCGCGCTACCGGAAGCGCGAGCTCTCGCCCGTCGAGGTGACGCGCGCGCTGCTCGCGCGGATCGAGAAGCTCGACGACGCGCTCCACGCCTTCGTGACCCTGACCGCCGAGCGCGCCCTCGCCGACGCGCGCGCGGCCGAGGAGGCGCTGGGCCGCGGCGACGCGCGCCCGCTGCTCGGCATTCCGGTCGGCCACAAGGACATCTATCTCACGCGCGGCATCCGGACGACGGGCGGCTCGGCGCTCCTCGCCGACTGGATCCCCGAGGACGAGGCCACGTGCGTGCGGCGCTGGCGCGACGCCGGCACCGTGCTCCTCGGCAAGCTCATCACCCACGAATTCGCGTTCGGGATCCAGCTCCCCGGCCACCGCTTCGCGCCGGCGCGCAATCCCTGGAACCGCGACCACATCCCGGGCGGCTCGTCGAGCGGCTCCGGCGCCGCGCTCGCCGCCGGGCTCGTCGTCGGCGCCACGGGCTCGGACACCGGCGGCTCGATCCGCGGGCCGGCCGCCTTCTGCGGCATCGTCGGGCTCAAGCCGACGTACGGGCGCGTGAGCCGCGCGGGCGTCCTGACGCTCTCCTGGACCCTCGACCACACGGGGCCGATGGCGCGCACCGTGGAGGACTGCGCGTACCTCCTGCAGGCGATGGCCGGTCACGATCCCGCCGATCCGGCGTCGAGCCGCGCGCCGGTCGACGATTACCTGGCGCCGCTCGGTCGCGACGTCCGCGGCCTCAGGATCGGCGTGCCGCGCGCCTACTTCTTCGAGGGGGTCGATCCCGAAGTCGCGCGCGCGTTCGAGGAGGCGCTCCGTACGCTTCGCGGGCTCGGCGCCGAGGTGAGCGACGTCGAGATCCCGAGCATTCACGCGACGCCCTCGTTCCTCCTGATCCTGATGGCGGAGGCCTTCGCCTACCACGAGCGCGACATTCGCGAGCATCCGGAGCTCTACGGCGACGTCGTGCGCGAGCGCATCCTGACGGGCGCCCTCGTCAGCGCCTCGGAGTACACCCAGGCGCAGCGCATCCGCGCGACGCTCTGCCGCGAGACGGCGGAGGTTTTGAAGACCGTGGACGTCCTCGCGACGCCGACCACGCCGAAGCCGGCCACGCCGTTCAGCGTGGCGCAGGATCCCGAACTCGGCTTCCCGCGGAGCAACATGCCGCCCTTCAACCTGACGGGGCTGCCGACGCTCGCCCTGCCGTGCGGGTTCTCGGCGTCGGGGCTCCCGCTGTCGCTCCAGCTCGCCGGCCGGCCATTCGAGGAGGGGACCGTGCTGCGCGTCGGCCACGCCTACGAGCGGGCGACGGCGTGGCATACCCGCCGGCCGCCCGTCTAGGGCCCATTCCGAAGAGGAGGGTGACATGCGTTTCGGCGTGTTCACGAGCATGGGGATGCAGACTTGGTCGGGCGTCGTGGACCTGTGGCGGCACCTCGAGCGCACCGGGTGGGACATCGCATGCGTGACCGACCACTTCATGCCGAACACGCCGGAGCGCGAGGGCCCGATGCTCGAGTCGTGGAGCACGCTCAGCGCGCTGGCGGCCCTCGTGCCGAGGATGCGGGTCGGCACCATCGTCCTCGGGAACACGTACCGCCATCCGGCCGTCGTGGCGAAGATGGCCGCGCAGGTCGACATCATCTCGGGCGGCCGGCTCCTGCTCGGCCTCGGCGCCGGCTGGCAGCAGAACGAGCACGAAGCCTACGGCATCCCGTTCCACACGATGCGCGAGCGGCTCGAGCGGCTCGACGAGGCCTGCCAGGTAATCACGTCGCTCTGGACCGAGCGCCGCAGCACCCTCAAAGGCCGCTACTACCAACTCTCCGACGCTCCCCTCGACCCGAAGCCCGTGCAGCGGCCGCACCCCGAGCTGATGGTCGGCGGCGGCGGCGAGCGTGTCACCCTGCGCATCGTCGCCAAGCACGCCGACCACTGGAACGTCTGGGGCGGGCCGAGCGTCCTGGCGCGGAAGGGCGCCATCCTCGACGAGCACTGCGCCACCGTCGGCCGCGACCCGAAGAGGATCACGCGCTCGGTGAACATGGCCCTGCATGTGACCGACAAGAAGGAGGACGTCGAGCGCCTCGCCCAGACGATCGCCACGCGCATGGGCCGCCACGCCGCGGACGCGCGCGACACCTGCCTGGCCGGGACCGCCGACCAGATCCGCGAGCGCCTCCGGCAGCTCCGCGCGGCCGGCGGGACCGTGCTGTTCGTCCCGACCATGTTCAGGCCGCTCGACGAGCTGCGGCGCGACCTCGATCGGTTCATCACGGAGATCGCTCCGGAGTTCCGAGACCGGTGACCGCTCCCGCCGAGGGCGCCGAGGACGCGGCCGCCTGGGGCGGGCTTCAGCCGAGCGGCACGAAGATCGAGACGCGCGGCTCGGGACCGACCTCACGCGTGGCGTGCCCCTGGCCGCTCAGGTCCTCGGCGATCAGGATGTCGCCGGGGCCGACGCGTCGCACCGTGCCGTCGCCGATCTCGATGTCCACCGCGCCTCGCAGCGTGAACACCGCCGCGCGCCCCGGCGCGTGATGCCAGGGATTGGACCGCTTCGTCTCGAAGCGGCGAATGACGATGCCGCTCCGTGGAATCAGCTCCGCGCTCTCGGACTTGTCGCCGCGTGACTCGAAGCGCGGCTCGATGTCCTCGAAGTGCGACTTGCCGTCAGGACCCGTGTAGATGCGGATGATCGCCATGTGACCTCCCGAGGTCAGGGTGTGATCCCGCCCGGCGCCGCGCTAGTATAGCTGGCCCGCGGTTCGAGGAGAGGAGGCGCGCATGCGGATCGGCTTCATCGGGCTCGGCAACATGGGGGGGCCGATGGCCCTCAACGTCCTCCGGGCCGGACACGGCATGGTGGTGACGGACATCCGGCCGGAGCTGGCGAAGCCGCACCTCGCGCAGGGCGCCGCCTGGGCGGACGGCGCGAAGGCGGTGGCGCAGGCGAGCGAGCTCGTCTTCACCTCGCTGCCCGGGCCGCGCGAGGTGGAGGCGGTCGCGCTGGGCCCCGGCGGCATCCTCGACGGCGCGGCGCGGGGCACGATCTACGTGGATCTCTCCACCAGCTCGGCCACACTCATCCGGCGCATCCACACGGTCTACGCCGAGCGCGGGGTGGACGTGCTCGACGCGCCCGTCAGCGGGGGCGTGCCCGGCGCGCGTGCCGCCACGCTGGCGGTGCTCGTCGGAGGCGACGAGGCGCTCTACACGCGCGTCAAGCCCGTGCTCGATGCCATCGGCGACAAGGTGACCCGCGTCGGCGAGATCGGCTGCGGCACCGTCGCGAAGCTCGTGCACAACATGGTCTCGGCGTGCTCGCGCATGGCGATCGCCGAGGGGATGACGCTCGGCGTGAAGGCGGGCGTCGCGCCCGAGGCGCTGCTCGACGCGCTCTCCAAGGGCTCGTTCGGCCAGGGACGCGCGCTGAAGGACATGATCCCCAACACCGTGTTCCCCGGCACGTTCGACACCGTCAACTTCGCGCTCGACCTCCTGCGCAAGGACGTCGGGCTCGCGACGGCGCTGGGCCGCGAGTACCACGTGCCGATGCTGATCGCCGCGCTCGCCGAGCAGCAGCTCGAAGAGGCGGTGCGCCGCGGCTGGGGCGCGAAGGACTCGATGGCGATCTTCTGCCTCCAGGAGGAGCGGGCCGGCGTCACGCTCCGGACGCGGCGAGGCTGACCATGGCCGACGCGCTGTCCAGCATCCTCGAGACGACGAACGCGGAGCGGCTGGCCACGGGATTCGTCTTCACCGAAGGGCCCCTGTGGCACCCCGACGGCTTCTACTATTTCGTCGACATCCGCCGGAGCAACCTGCACCGCCTGACGCCGGGCAAGGCCCCCGAGCTCGTGCGCGCGAACACCGGTGAGGGCAACGGCACGACGTTCGATCTGCAAGGCCGGCTGGTCATCTGCGAGGGCGGCAACCGCCGCGTCACGCGCTGGTCCGCCGACGGCCGCTCCGAGGTCCTGATGGACCGCTACGAGGGCAAGCGCCTGAACCGGCCCAACGACGTCGTCTGCAAGTCCGACGGGAGCATCTACTTCACCGATCCCGGCCTGCGCGTGCCCTTCGCCGAGCGCGAGTTGCCCTATGCCGGGGTCTATCGCATCGCGCTCGACGGGACGACCACGCTCGTGGCCGACTGCGAGTATCCGAACGGGCTCGCGTTCTCGCCGGACGAGCGCGTGCTCTACGTGGCCAACACGCGCTGGGCGCAGTACATCCACGCCCTCGAGCTCGACGCGGGCGGCCGGCTGGTGAGGCGCCGGATCTTCGCCGACATGTCGTCCGACGAGACCGACGGCGTCCCCGATGGGATGAAGGTGGACGTGGAAGGCCGGGTCTATTGCACGGGTCCGGGGGGCACCTGGGTCTTCGCGCCGGATGGCACGCGCCTCGGGATCATTCGCACGCCGGAGGTCCCGGCCAACCTCGCCTTCGGCGGCGCCGATCTACGGACCCTGTTCTTCACCGCGCGCACCTCGGTCTACACGTTGCGCGTGAAGGTGCCGGGGCAGCCACACCCCTGGTATCGGGTCCGGTCGAGGTGACGCGATCATCTGGAGGTCACGGCCAGCTCGCGGAGCTCCTGGAGGTGCTCGGCGTCGTGGCGCCGCGTGACCAGCACCACGTCGTCGAAGCCGAGGTCGCGCAGACGATGCAAGCGCTCGCGGGCGACGTCCCTCGGACACTTGAGGTTGCACGGATCGTCCGGGCCGTCGGGGCTCGCCGCCGGCCGCTCGAGGTGCACCACCACGTTGGTGACGACGGCGCGCCGACCGCCCAGGTCGCGGAACCGCGCGATCCCCTCGCGCAGCAGCCGCCAGCTGCTCCGAGCGCCCGAACCCACCCAGCCGTCGAAGTCGCGGGCCGCCCGCTCGATCCACCGCGAGCCCGCCCACGAGCCGATCAGGACCGGCGGGCCGCCGACGGCGGTGGGCCAGACCGGCGCGAGCGAGGCTCCGTCGACGCGCTCGCCCGCCCACAGCCGGCGCATGATCGCCAGCGACTCGTCGAGACGACGGAAGCGCGCTGCGAAATCGAGGCCGAGCGCGGCGAAATCGGCCGCGGTGGATCCGGCGCCCACGCCGAGCCGCAGGCGGCCCTCGGACACGAGGTGCGTGGTCAGCACGCGCTGGGCGAGCTCCACCGGGTTTCGCAGGGGGACCTGGAGGATGCCGGTCCCGAGCTCGATGTCACACGTCACGGTCGCCGCGACGGCGAGGCAGGTGAGGGGATCGGCCTGGAGGAAGCCGCGACCGATGGCGTCGAAGGCCCACGCGCTCTCGAAGCCGGCCGCCTCGATCCGCCGGGCGGCCTCCGCCAGGCCCCGCGACACCGGCGGCGGCCCGCCCGGCCCTCCGGAGGGCAGGGCGATCCCGAACCGCGTGGCCGGACGCGAGGCGCTCGTCATCCCTGATAGTATGGCACCCATGAAATTCGGGACCTTTCTCTTGATGCAGTCGCCCTCGGCGCGCTCGTCGCGGGAGATCTATGCGCGTGGCGTCGAGATCGCCCAGGCGGCCGAGGCGCTTGGCTTCAACAACGTCTGGCTCGCCGAGCATCACTTCTCGACCTACGGCTATCTCTCGCGCCCGGCCCAGCTCGCGACGTACATCGCGGCGAAGACGACCCGGCTGCGCGTGGGCACGGCCGTCATCGTGGTCCCGCTCCACCATCCCCTCGTGATCGCCGAGGAGATCGCGACGCTCGATCTGCTGAGCGGGGGACGGCTCGACGTCGGCCTCGGGCGGGGCTACCAGCACTACGAGTTCGAGCGGTTCGGCCTCGAGCTCGAGAGCGGCCGCGCGCGCTGGGAGGAGTCGATCGACGTGATCCTGAAATCGTTCGAGGGCCGGCCCTTCAGCTACGACGGGAAGCTCTTCAAGATCCCGGAGACGACGGTGTTCCCCCAGCCCGTCCAGAAGCCGCGCCCGCCCATCTGGATCACGGCGCAGAGCCCGGATTCCGTCGAGGGGGCGGTGCGCCGCGGGTTCAACGTGCTCACGGGCGGCTTCGGCGTCCCCATCGAGCGCATGGCCGAGTTTCGCCGGCTCTTCGACCGCACCGTGGCCGAGGTCAAGCCCGAGCGCCCGCTCGAGGTCGGCGTGCAGCGCGCCGTCTACGTGACGGACAGCCACGCCGACGCGCGGGCCGCCGCCGAGGAGGCCCGCTGGAACATGCGGGTGACGCTCTCCCTGCGCAACCACTACGAGCGCGTCGAGCAGGGCCGCGCCATCCCGGTGCCGGCGCCGAAGGAGCCCGACCTGGACGACCTCCTGGACCGTTTCCTCGTCATCGGGACGCCCGACACGTGCATCCGCCAGATCAAGCGCATCCGCGAGCTCGTGGGCATCACCCACTTCAACTGTAGCTTCTGGTTCGGCGACCTCGAGCACCCGCGCGTCCTGCGCTCGATGGAGCTCTTCGCCCGAGAAGTCATGCCGGCCGTCGGCTGAGGAGGCGCGGTCACCGTGAGCTCGACCACGATCACCTGGGAGTCCGAGACCGTGACGGTCACGGGCCCGGCGCTGCACGTCGCGCGCGCGGGCACCGGCGCGCCGCTGGTCGTGCTCCACCACGACATCGGCAGCCCCGCGCGTCTGCCGTTCTACGACGCGCTCGCGCGGCGGTTCACGGTGCTCGTGCCGTCGCATCCCGGCTACGATGGATCCGAGCGCCCGGACTGGATGCGCAGCGTGCGCGACGTCGCCGTCGTGTACCAGGGGCTGCTCGGGGCCCGCGAGCTGACCCGCGAGCCCGGCCGCGTGTCGCTGGTCGGCCTCGGGTTCGGGGGCTGGATCGCGGCCGAGATGGCGACGATGGCCCCGCGCGCCTTCAGGCGGCTCGTCCTCGTGGGGGCGATGGGGATCAAGCCCGAGCGCGGCGAGATCGCCGACCAGGCCCTCCTCTCCTACATCGACTACGTGCGCCGGGGCTTCGCCGACCAGGGCGAGTTCGATCGGCTCTTCGGCGCCGAGCCGCCGACCGCCACGCTCGAGCAGTGGGACCTCAACCGCGAAATGACGTTCCGGATCGCGTGGAAGCCGTACATGTACAACCCCACGCTGCCGCACCTGCTCGGCGGCGTCGCCACGCCGGCCCTGGTCGTCTGGGGCCGCGACGACCGCATCGTCCCGCTCGAGTGCGGCGAGCGCTACACGAAAGCGCTGCCGCGCGCCCGGCTCGAGATCGTCGAGGGCGCCGGACACTTCGTCGCGATGGAGAAGCCGGAGGAGCTGGCCCGGCTCGTCACCCGCTTCGTCACCGAGGCCTGATCCAGAGGAGACGCGATGCACCTCATGTACTTCACCGAGCAGCCGATGTCGGCGTATCCCGAGGACGAGGGACGCGAGTTCGGCGCGACCGCGCTGATGTTCTCGAACCGCTTCTTCGACCCCGTGGCCGGCAGCCGCCTCTACAACGAGTACCTCGAGCACTACCGGCTCGCCGAGGCGGTGGGCTTCGACGGGATCATGCTGAACGAGCACCACAACGCGCCGTTCTGCATGCAGGCGAAGTGCAACATCTTCGCGTCGATCCTGGCGGCGACGACGAAGCGCGTGAAGCTCGTCCTCCTCGGCAACCCGCTGCCGCTCGCCGACAATCCGGTGCGGCTGGCCGAGGAGCTCGCGATGATCGACATGGTGTCGCGCGGGCGTCTGGTGTCGGGCTTCGTGCGCGGCGGCGGTCAGGAGCAGCTCGCCGCGGGCGTCAATCCCGCCTACAACCGCGAGCGGTTCGAGGAGGCGCACGACCTCATCGTGAAGGCGTGGACCCAGACGGGGCCGTTCCGCTGGGAGGGCACGCACTACCAGCACCGCGTGGTGAACCCCTGGGCGGTGCCGCTGCAGAAGCCGCACCCGCGGGTGTGGATCCCCGGCGTGGTGAGCAAGGAGACGATCATCTGGGCGGCGAAGAAGCGCTACCCTTACATCGCGCTCAGCACCGCGATCGACGCCACGAAGAAGATCTGGGAGCTCTACGACCGCGTCGCCCAGGAGACCGGCTACGCCGGCGGTCCGGAGTACCGCGGCTACCTGCAGCGGTGCCACGTCGCGGAGACCGAGGAGAAGGCGCTGGAGAACGCGCGGCAGTTCATGTGGATGCAGGGCGAGTTCACCGGCCTCGCGCATCCCGTATGGTCGAGCCCGTCCGGGTACTTCTCGCCGTCGTACCGCACCGCGTTCGTGGAGTACGCGGTCGGGCGGCGCTCGAACCCGCGCGGCGCCGCGTTCGAGGACCAGATCCGCGACCAGCAGATCGTCGCCGGGACGCCGAAGACCGTGCTCCCGAAGCTGCGCCGGCTGCTCGAGGAGACGCGCCCCTCGATCCTCGGCTTCTGGGCGTCCGACGGATTCGTCTCGAACGAGGACACGAAGACGTGCATCCGGCTCCTCGGCGAGGACGTGCTGCCGGCGCTGCGGGACATCGGCAAGGAGCTCGGCCTCTGGAGCCCGTTCGAGGCCAACGCGCCCGTCAGCCTCGCGTTCCCCGAGCCCGCCCGGCCGGCCGACGCGCGAGCGTGACCGGAGGTCGAACGATGCGCGTTCATGCGAAGCAGATCCGCGAGCAGCTCGTGTCCGTCCTGCGCGCCTGGGGCATGCCGGACGCGCACGCCGAGACCACGGCCGAGATGATGCTCGAGACCGATCTGCGCGGCGTGGACTCTCACGGCATCTCGATGCTGCCGACCTACGACCGCGAGTTCCGCGCCGGCCGGCTGAACATGCGCCCCGTGTTCAGGACCGTGCGCGAAGGGCCGGCCATGGCGCTGATCGACGCCGACAGGTCGCTCGGCCATCCGGTCTCCGTGCACGCGATGAACCTCGCCGTTGACAAGTGCCGCCAGAGCGGAGTCGCCGTGGTGTCGGTCTTCAACTCGCACCACTTCGGGGCGGCGGGGTGCTACTCGCGGATCGCCGCGGACCGCGGCGTGATCGGCATGGTCACCGCGTCCACGCGCGGCGTCAGCATGGTGCCGACGTTCGCCGCGGAGCCCGTCATGGGCACGAACCCGCTCGCCTTCGCCGCGCCGGCCAGCCGCAATCCGCCGTTCCAGCTCGACATGGCGACGACGACGGTCGCCGCCGGGAAGGTCAAGGTCCACAAGCTGAACCACACGCCGCTGCCGCCGGGCTGGGTCGTGGACGGCCACGGTCGGCCGGTGACCGATGCGGAAGAAGCATTCAGCTACGTCTTCGAGCGGCCGGAGGGCGGCATCACGCCGCTCGGCGGCCCGCGCGAGGTCGGCGGCCACAAGGGTTACGGGCTCGCGGTCATGGTGCACATTCTCGGCGGCGCCCTGTCCGGCGCCTCGTTCTCGCCGATCCGCAACCGGACGCAGAAGACGTCGGATCCGCACAACATCGGTCACTTCTTCCTGGCGATCGATCCGCGCGCGTTCCGCGCCGAGGGCGAGTTCGAGCGGGACCTCGATCAGGTGATCGACGTGCTGCACCAGGCCAGGCGCGCCGATCCCGCTCAGCCGGTGCTCGTCGCGGGGGATCCGGAGATGGCGACACGGGCGGAGCGGCTCAGCGAGGGCGTGCCGATCCCCGACGACCTCATGGATCAGCTCCGGACCGTGGCGAGGAGCGCGGGCGTGCCGTTCGTGCTGACGGCGTAGCCGGCGGAGGAGGAGAACGCGATGCCTGGAGCCGTGGGATTCGTCGGTCTCGGCAACATGGGACGGCCGATGGCGCTGAACCTCGTCAAGCACGGGTTCTCGCTCGTCGTGCACGACATCGACAAGACCAAGGTGGACCCGCTGCGCGCGCGCGGCGCCGCGGTCGCCGACTCGCCCGAGCGCGTCGCGGCCGCGACCGAGCGCACCATCTGCATGGTGGAGACGACGGCGCAGGCGGAGGCAGTCATCGCGGGCGAGCGCGGGATCGTGCAGGGCGCCGGGCGCGGCCACGTCGTCATCTGCATGAGCACCATCGATCCGTTCGCCGCCCAGCGGCTCGCCGGCGTCCTGGCCGCGCGCGGCGTGGCGATGCTCGACGCGCCGGTGAGCGGCGGCACGGTGCGGGCGGCCTCGGGCGAGCTGTCCATCATCGCCGGCGGCGACGCGGCGACGTTCGAGGCGTGCCGCGACCTCTTCAAGGCGATGGGTACGAACCTGTTCCACGTCGGCCCGCTCGGCCACGGCCTGGCGATGAAGCTCGTCAACAACATGCTGATCCAGGTCAACCGGGTGGCGGTGGCCGAGGCCCTCGTCCTGGGCGTCAAGGCGGGCCTCGACCCCCGCATGATCTACGACGTCGTCCGGGTCAGCACGGGCACGAGCTTCGCGTTCGAGACCGGCGTGCCGAAGATCCTGGCGCGCGACTTCTCGCCGGGCGGCACGGTGGACATCACCTACAAGGACCAGGAGCTGGAGACGGCGTTCGCCAAGCAGCTCGGCGTGCCGCTGCTGCTGGCGAACGTCACGCAGCAGCTCTACCAGATGGCGCGGGCCGCCGGCCTCAACAAGGAGGACGGGCTCGCCGTCGTCAAGGTGCTCGAGCGGCTCGCGGGCGTGGAGGTAAAAGCGCGATGAGGGAGAACGCCTACCGGGCCCGCGCCGAGCAGGGTGAAGTGCAGATCGGCACGTGGATCACGATGATCCGGACGCCCTCGGTCCTGATGCTGCTCCAGGCGGCGGGGCTCGACTTCGCGCGGCTCGACATGGAGCACTCGCCCTTCTCGATGGAGACCCTCGCCGACATGGCGGCGCTCGCGCGCGCCCTTGATTTTCCACTGGTCGTCCGCCCGCCCGAGGGCAACCGCGAGTGGATCACGCGGCTCCTCGACGCCGGCGTCTTCAATCTCCACGTGCCGCAGGTGGACACGCCGGAGCAGGCGGCCGCGGTGGCCGCGTGCTGCCGCTACGCGCCGGCGGGCCAGCGGGGCATGTACGGCTTCGGCCCGGCGACGGAGTACGGCGCGCTGCCGATGCGCGAGCTGACCGCCGCCGCGAACGCGCGCGTGCACGTGACCATCATGCTGGAGTCGAAGCGTGCCTTCGACCGGCTGGACGAGATCGCGTCGGTCCCGGGCATCGATGCGCTCACGCTCGGGCCGACCGATCTGGCGCAGGACCTCGGCGTGCTCGGCGCCTCCGCGCAGCGCGAGGCGCTGACCGCGCATCGCCGTCGGCTCGTGGACGCCGCGCGCAAGCACGGCAAGGCGGTGTCGATGGCGATCGACAGCGTGGAGGGCGTGGGCGAGATGATCGCCCTCGGCGCGACGATCGTCAACTACTCGTCGGACGCGGCCGTGCTCCGCTCGGGCTACGCGACGGCCGTCGAGGAGATCCGTCGCGCGCTTCCCAGCCGTCGCTAGCGCATGAAACGCAGTCGCATGACAAGGAGAGCCCAATGACGAACAAGAAGGGCAGCGCGCTCCTGATGGTCTGGGCCGACATCCCGGCGGACAAGGAGAAGGAGTTCAACCGCTGGTACAACGAGGAGCATCTGGCCGAGCGCCTCGCCGTGCCGGGCTTCCTGAGCGCCGCGCGCTACGAGGCCGTGAAGGGCGGGCCGAAGCATCTCGCCTGCTACGAGCTGGAGAGCGCCGCGGTGCTCGAGAGCGCGGCGTACAAGAAGGTGCAGGCGAACCCGACCGCGTGGACCAAGCGCTGCTCGCCCGAGCACATCGGCACCGCGTACATCCGGAACGTCTATACGATGATCCATCCGAAAGCGCTGGCGCCGGCCGCCGCGCAGAGCGCAATGGCGCCGGCGCTCCAGATGGGGCGCATGGACGTGCCGCCCGAGGCCGACGCCGAGTTCAACACCTGGTACAACACCGTCTACGTCCCCAACTACGAGAAGGTCCCCGGCGTGGTCCGCGGCCGCCGCTATCGCGCGGTGACCGGCGCGCCGACCTATCTCACGCTCTACGAGTTCGAGCACCCGAAAGTCCCGGAGAGCGCGGCGTGGAGCGCCCAGCGGGACATTTCGCCGGCCAACGCGCGCATGCGCTCCCACATGCACCACGCCCCGGGCTCGCCGGGCGTCTACGTGAAGACGTTTCAGCTCTGAGGGAGGTCGAAGACACGCGTCGCAGGGGGTGACACATCATGACGAACCGCCCACCACCTCGAGGCGGTGAGCGGTTCGCATGGCGTTCTTCCGCCCGGCTAAGTCTTGGCCTTCAAGAGCTCCTCGGCGCACGCATTCGCCAGTCCTGAGTTGGGCAGCTTGTCCCCCCGCGCAGTGGCCCAGCCGCCGTCTTCGACGAACTGCCGCTGCTTCCACGAGTCGATCTTCCGGAACTCTGCGAGCTTCACGGCGACGTCGCGCTGGTTCATGAACCTCGCGACGCAGGAGGGGGTGAGAGCGACGATCACAGCCGAGTTGGCGCGCTCCACCGCGATCCGCTCGGCGGTGGCGCCGAGGACCCATCCCATCCCGGAGAAGCCGACGATCATCGTGACGACGGCGCCGCCGATCACACCCCAAACCGCTGGTTTGAGCCAAGGCACTTGCAGCTGCATGAGACACCTCCTGATTCTAGGAGAAAGGTATTTCCCTTCCGGCCTCCGCACCGCGCTCCACAGCCCTCAGACGATCGTGGGCCGACCCCCTCGCGGCGTACGTTCCCTGGACGGACGAGGACTCAGCCGCCTCCGGACGGGCGACGGAGCGGCCGTCGGCCTGTCGCCGTTTTCTCGCACCAGGACGGCCGCGAGCATTTCGATCGCCCGCTGGTCGAGGGCCCGGTCGTCGATCATCACCTGCACGGAGGAACCCGCGAGCCCCCGGACCCGCTCGGCCGCCGCGGTGGAGCAGACGATGACGTCCACTCGCCGCATCAGGCGACCCAGTGCGGCCCCCTCGGCGGGGCAGACCCCGGCGAGCGCGATGTTCGGCAGGCCGGCGTTCGCGATCGAGTGCTCCAGGTTGTGGGCCGTCTCGACGGTGGTGGAGGCCACGCCCACGCGCGTCCCCGACGGGAACTGGGCCAGGCGATGGAGGGTCTCGAGATGCGCCTCGGCGAGGAGCGCGATCACCGGAACCCCCTTGCCCCTCAGGAGCTGCTCCACCTGCGGCAGATGGCAGAAGCTCGTGACCGCCGCCCGCCAGCGACCGCCTTGCTTCTGGCGCCGCGTGACCGCCGCCAGCTCGGCGAGGAGCACCTTGTCGACGCGGACCGGGAGGTGGGCCTCGAGTTGTCGGGCAAAGAAGTCGAGCTCCGGCGGGCTGCACTCCACCAGGAGGACCTCGACGGCGCCGCGGACGGGGGCGGGCCGGACCCCGGCCAAGCTCAGAACGCCCACCGACAAGTCGTCGGCGGTCATCCCGAGGGCCGCGGCCCGGATCACCGTATCCTGTAAAAAGCCCTCGCGGAGGTGAGGGGAGGGGCGGGCGGGCGGCGCCTGGGCCACGAACACGCCCTTCCCCCGCCGAGCCTCCACGTATCGGCTCTGCTTCAGATCGTCGATGACGCGCGCCACCGTATTCGGATTGATGCCGAGGAAGCCGGCCAGCTCCCGGATGCTGGGCAGCGCTTGATCCCGCGGGACGTCGCCGGCCTCGATGACGTGCTTGAGCTGCTCCGTCAGTTGCCGGCGGATCGGGATCGGGCTGTGCGCATCCACCCTCAGGTCCAGTGGGAGCCTCCTCATACTGTATGAGTACAATAGTACACTAGAGCAATGCCGTCAAGCTCAAACACCGGCACGAGCGCGACCAGGGAAGGAAGTCTTCAGCCGCCTCTGCGGAATGTCCGTCTAGGCGCTTTCGTCGAGGCACGGTGTGACAGGAGCCGCGACCCCGGCGTGCCATGTCTGGGGTGTTTCATGAAAACGCGGTGACACCTGTCGCCGCCGCAAAACCGCCGGGAGGCGTCCTGAAGCTCCGCCCCACACGTTTCGCACCTCGCCATCGCCTTTCCCCCTGACGTCGCGCGCCTGCGGGCGCGCCCACGATCGCGTGCGAGCCGCCCTGCTCTGGTGACCGGCCAGCTCCCGGATGGTGGGCGGCGCTTTCCCGCGGGTACGCCGCCGCCCGCCGAACACTGTATCTCCGCAATAGTACACTAGATCAATTATCCCCAACGTGTACTATTTTGGTGGTACACTATCCGCGCTGGATAAATCCACCAGCCGTACTCACCACACCTGGAAGACGAGGGAGGCACCCGCACCATGACTCAGGTAACCACGAAGCTGCGGCCGGTCCATGACCGCGTGCTCGCCCGCACGATGGCTCCGGCACCCACGACGACGCTGCGCCCGCTCCATGACCGCGTGCTCGTCAAGCGCCTCGAGGCGCAGGACGACAAGCACGGCAGCCTCTTCATCCCCGACACCGCCAGGGAGAAGCCGCAGGAGGGCAAAGTGATCGCGGTCGGGACCGGCAAGGTGACCGAGGACGGCAAGAAGCTCCCGCTCGCGCTGAAGGAAGGCGATCGGATCCTCTTCGGCAAGTACTCCGGCAGCGAGGTCAAGCTCGATGGCCAGGAGTACCTCATCATGAAGGAGGAGGACGTCCTCGGCATCCTCGGCTCGTGAACGAGCGGCTCAGCCGCGGTCAACCAATCGTGCACATTCGGGAGGAACGCATCCATGCCTAAGCAGCTCCGGTTCAACGAGGAAGCCCGCGCGGCGCTCCTGCGCGGGATCAACATCATGTCGCACGCCGTCAAGGTGACGCTCGGGCCGAAGGGGCGGAACGTCGTCATCGCCAAGAAGTTCGGCAGCCCCACCCTGACCAAGGACGGTGTCACCGTCGCCAAGGAGATCGAGCTCAAGGACCCCTACGAGAACATGGGCGCGCAGATGCTGAAGGAAGTCGCCTCCAAGACCTCCGACATCGCGGGTGACGGCACGACGACCGCGACGGTCCTCGCCCAGGCCATCTTCCGCGGGGGTCTCAAGAACGTGACCGCCGGCGCGAATCCGATGGGCCTGAAGCGGGGGATCGAGCAGGCGGTCGAGAAGGTGGTCGCGGAGTTGAACAAGATGTCCAAGTCCACCAAGGACAAGAAGGAGATCGCCCAGGTCGCCACGATCGCCTCCAACAACGACCAGACCATCGGCCACCTCATCGCCGAGGCCATGGAGAAGGTCGGCAAGGACGGCGTCATCACGGTGGAAGAGGCCAAGGGGATGGAGACCACCCTCGAGGTCGTCGAGGGGATGCAGTTCGATCGCGGGTACCTCTCCCCCTACATGGTGACCGACCCGGAGCGCATGGAGGCCGTCCTCGAGGACTGCCTCATCCTGATCCACGAAAAGAAGCTCAGCGTCATGAAGGACATGCTGCCGCTGCTGGAGCAGGTGGCCCATTCGGGCAAGCCGTTCCTGATCGTCTCCGAGGACGTGGAGGGCGAGGCCCTGGCGACCCTGGTCGTCAACAAGCTGCGGGGCACGCTGGCGTGCTGCGCCGTCAAGGCCCCGGGCTTCGGGGATCGGCGGAAGGCCCTGCTCGAGGACATCGCCACGCTGACCGGCGGCAAGGCGATCACCGAAGATCTCGGCATCAAGCTCGAGACGGTCAAGCTCGAGGACCTCGGTCGCGCGAAGAAGGTGCTCGTGGACAAGGACAAGACGACGATCGTCGACGGCGCGGGCAAGACCGGCGCGATCGAGAGCCGGATCAAGCAGATCCGGGCGCAGATCGAGGAGACGACCTCGGACTACGACCGGGAGAAGCTGCAGGAGCGCCTGGCGAAGCTGGCGGGCGGCGTCGCCATCATCAAAGTGGGCGCGGCCACCGAGACCGAGATGAAGGAGAAGAAGGCACGGGTGGAGGATGCGCTCAACGCCACGCGGGCGGCCGTCGAGGAGGGCATCGTGCCGGGGGGCGGCGTGGCGCTGCTCCGGGCGGCAACGGCCCTCGACAGCCTGAAGCTCTCGGGCGACGAGGCCACCGGCGTCAGCATCGTGCGGCGCGCCCTCGAGACGCCAATCAGAACAATCGTCGAGAACGCCGGGCACGAGGGCTCCGTGGTGGTCGAGAAGGTCAAGGCGGCCAGCCAGACGGCGTACGGCTTCGACGCCGAGACGAACAAGTATGTCGACATGATGCAGGCGGGGATCATCGACCCCACCAAGGTCGAACGCGTCGCCTTGCAGAATGCGGCGTCGATCGCGTCCTTGCTCCTGACAACCGAGGTCCTCGTCACGGACATCCGAGAGGGGGCGACGCCCGACCCGTCCATGGGGCATGGTGGGGAGTTTTAGGTCCCCGTCATGATCCCCCTCGTCGTGGTGTTGTCCGCCTGGGTCCTGTGGCACGACGTCAGCGTGTACGGCGTCGCCGAGTCGCAACGGGTTGCCGGCCCGACGTACGAAGTCGACGGGTACAACACATGGGCCGAGTGCGAAACCGCGCAGCACGTGGCAATGACGAAGGAAGAGCTGCCGCGGGTGGGGCCGACAATCGAGCGGCTGTTGGACGGTATCAAAACCTGGCAGCCGAACCGCCAGTACTACACGACCTTCCGATATCTCTGCTGGCCTGCGGGCGCTGGCCCGGCGCCGTTCCGATGAGCCCCATGGCCGCCTGGCGGTGAAGAATTCCGAAGGGGTTAGCGATCAGTTCGCTAACCCCTTCGTTTTTTGCCCCCATTGTGATGGTTCGCCATCAAATCAGACCGAAGTGCCGAAGCGCCTGTTCGATGACCTCGCGCTTCTCGGGCGGGCACGGTACGACGCGCCGGCCACGACCGGCGCGGTTCGCCGCTCGGCGCGTCGGCAAGCCCCGAAGCGTCTTGACATGAGCGATCCAACTCGTCTTCGGGATGAAGCCGTGATGCCGCTGAACGAAGTCCTGTATCTCGCGGTAGGTCGGCATTCGCTACTTCTGCTTCAGCGGTAGCGGCCACGTTCCCGCCGCGTACTCGCGTCGTGCGCGCAGGAGCACCCACCGGAGCGTGCGGGCGAGCACGTGACCCGGCACGGGACGGTCCTCCCTCCGCGTGAGATTCACGGTCTAGGCGTGCGCCGGCGGCCCGGGCCAGATCTTGCGCTGGGCTACGATCATGAGGACCGCCCCGACGAATGCGGCGATACTCGTCGCGCCCCAATTCGCCTCCGGAGTCTCCAGGGCCTGGAAAAGCCAGCTCCCCGCGACGCTCCCGCTGAGACCGAAGACGATGTCCCAGAGCAGTCCGTACCCTCCGCCCTTCATGGCGATCCCGGCCAGCCAGCCGGCAAACGGCCCGAAGACCATCGACATCACGAATAGCGAGAGATTCATGATTCGTCCTCCTCGGCCTGGGGGGGGGCCGGCCTCGCCCGTGGCGAGATCGCGCTTGACTTGATCGGCAGTGTACTATAAATTCTATGAGAAATATAACATATATAAAAAGGTAAGCCATGTTTGAAAATACGACGAGAGTCCTCCTCATCCTCGCGGCCGATGTTCTGGACCAGGCTCGAGTCATGGCGGGGAAGGCCACGACCGCGCTCAAGCTCCCGGTGAGCCTTCAGATCGTCCTCCGGGTTCTCATCGAGGAGGGGCTGAAGCGGGACGGCCAACCGGCCCTGCTCGCCAGCATCGAGGGCCAGGCCCGGGCCGTCCGCGAGAAGCGGCGCGGGGCGCGTCGTCCAGGTGCTGAAGGGAAATGGAGTCCGCGCCGGTCTGGAATCGTGCGGGAACAGAGCGACAAACAGATGACGGCCAAACGCTGAGCATTAGCGCCAGGGCATGGAGACGACGATGTCGAAATGGACAGGGTTGACAACGCTGGTGACGGTCGTGGCGATGATGAGCTTCGGCTGCGCGCAGGGGCCGTCGGCGGCGAGAGCGACGGTCGAGGACAAGACCTACCCGGTGACGCCGGCGTCGGTGACGGTGAAGACCGGGATCCTCACGGGCGAGGTCACGGAGCTGAAGGTGACGGAGCGGGTCGAGAAGGGCTCTGACCGTGTCGTCTCGGCAGCGAAGCTCACCGGGACGCTGCGGCTGAAGAACACGTCCGGGAACCAGTCCGTCCGTCTCGTCGCGGGTAAGATCCTGTACATCGACGCTCAGGGGCGGCCCATCAAGCTCGAAGACGCGCGCACCGAGCCGGTCGTCAAGTTCGCCGCGTACAACAACGAGCGGCTCGACCCGGGGCAGGATGCGACCCAGTCCGTGGAAGTGGACTTCCCGGCCGAGGCCCTGAAGGCGAAGAAGCTGAAGGAGATCCGGCTGGAGCTCGCCTATATCGTATCGCCGTATCAGGAGCAGGCGGTCAACTTCATCGTGTCGATCGGCGCAGGCAAGTGAGTGAGCGAGCTGGCCCCTTCGGGAGCCCCGCCATGGTAGGAGCTGCGAACGCGATGCGCGCGGTGCGACAGATGACCGGCCTCCACGAGCTCCGCGCTCGGGGCGGGATGACGTGGATCGCACAGGAGCGCGGGTGGGTCGGGGCCCCGGACGAGATCGTGAGGGCGCTCTCGCAGGACGGGTTCGATGAGTGCAAGCGCGAGATGACGACGAGCCGGCGTGATCTCCGGCCGGCGGGCGGCGTGTGGCAGGGCGTCAATCCGCGCACGGGCTCGGTGGCCTCTGCGATCTGGGTGAGTCGTCCGGTCTGGGATCAAGCCATCGTCTTCATCGAGGTCGACGGGGAATCGCTGAAGGGCAACCACGACGACCCGGTGCTCGAGCGTGACCCGTACGGGGAAGATGGCGGCGAAGGCTGACCGGGGAACGCCATGCTGAATGACATCCTGACGGTGTGCGTTGCGGCCGCGATAGCGATGGTGTTCGCGACGATCCTCGGGGCGGTCGAGCTGCTGTGGAACGTATCGCACCGTCATATTCATGAGGTCTGGTTCGGTCGTCGGTTCGCTGTGGACCTCCGTCCTCACCAGATCCCGTCTCTGGCGTTCGCTTCCGCTGCTCCAGAGCGCGTTTCTTCACCGCGGGAGTTGCATTCTGAGGTGCGCCATGGCGCATAAACTATTCGTCGGAGGTCTGCCGTTCTCGACGTCGAGCGATCGTCTTCGCGAGGTGTTCGCGCAAGCGGGCGAGGTTGAGTCGGCGACGGTCGTGATGGAGCAAGACACCGGCCGCTCGCGCGGGTTCGGCTTCGTCGAGATGACGACGGCCGAAGAGGCGGACGCGGCGGTCAAGAAGTTCAACGGCCAGGACATGGACGGCCGGACGTTGAAGGTGGAGATCGCCAAGTCCGGGGGCGCCGGCGGCAAAGACGGCGGGTACCGCGGCAACGGCCGGCGCAGCGGTCCCTCCTAGCATGATCCTGGACGTCTTCGTTCAGGGTCCGCCGGCGCCGTCAGCGGCGATGGAGGACAAGACCTACACGATCACGCCGGTGTCCGTGACGGTCCAGGCCGGCATCGTCACCGGCGAGGTTGCGGACCTACAGGTCGCGAAACGCGTCGAGCCGCGGCTGACGGGAACGCTCAGGCTCCGGAACACCTCGGAGAGTCACAGCGTCCGGCTGGTGGCCGTGAAGATCCAGTATCTCGACGACCAGTGGCAGCCGATGAAGCTGGCGGAGGCTCGGACGGACGCGAGCTTCACGTTCACCGCGCCCGGTAGCGACCGGCTCGACCCCGGGCAGGAGACCGTCCAGTCCGTGGACGTCGCGTGCCCCGCACGGGCGCTCGAGGCCCGCAAGCTCAAGGGGCTCCGCTTGGCACTCGCCTACGTCTCCTTCCCCTATCGGGAAGAGGTCATGAGCTTCGCTGTGTCCATCGACAGCCACTAAGGAGAGACGCAACCCAATGCAAGTCACGGCATTCTCAACCCCGGCCCACCCCGAATGGCGATGGCGCATCTGCAACTACGCGGGCGAGATGGTCGAAGAATCGTATGGCGGATTCCCGTCGATTTCCACCGCGGTGGCCACGGGGATGCAGCGGCTCAGTCAGTTGAATCTCGAGCAGGTAAAGGATGCAGACCGATCGATGGTGGCTCGTGGCTACCGGATGACCGCCCGCCGTCGGCTGTGATCACGCTCGGAACCTGTCACACTGACATGGCGGTCTGGACGTGCTCTTCGGATTCGATACGCTTGCCCGTGCGCCCGTAGAGAGGGACCGCACAGCTCGATCTCACCGAGAACGTGCATTGCCCCCGCGAAATTGCCGCGTTCCTTTCGGGTCCGGTGTTCTCCCAGGGCGCGCTCGACAAGTCTCGTCGCGAGATCGGCTCTGCCCGTGAGCAGATAGCCATGGCCGAGATCGGCCAAGGTCGTTGCACGCTGTCGCACCGCTCCCCGCACCGCGACGTATCCGTCAGCGATGAATCGCTCGATCTCCGCCGCCGTCAGCACTCTTTCATCCCTGTCGTCGCCCGCCGTGCCGCTCGCGCAGGAGCTTCGCCCCCGCGACCATCGCCTGCATCTTCCCGAACGCGACGTCGCGCGGCAGGTACTTCATCCCGCAGTCGGGCGCGAGGATGACGTTCTCCGGCTTGACGTAGGGCAGGGCGCGCTCGATGCGCGCGACGACCGTCTCCGGCGCCTCGACGGTCGGGTCGTTCAGATCGAGGCATCCGACCATGATCTGCTTGCCGGCGAGCCTCGCGAGCACCGAGCAGTCGAGCTTCGCCTGCGCCGTCTCGATCGAGACCTGGGCGCAGGCGCACCCGGCCAGCTCGGGCAGGAACGAGTAGCCCGACGGCCGCTCGTGGATGATCGCCGCGTAGCCGAAGCAGATGTGCACGGCCGTCGTGCCGCCGACGTCCGCCAGCGCCCGGTTGAGCGCCGCGAGCCCGAACCGCCGCGCCTTCTCTGGGCGCGCCTGCATGTACGGCTCGTCCACCTGCACGACATCGGCGCCGGCCGCGAAGAGGTCGCGGATCTCCGCGTTCACCGCGACGGCGTAGTCCATCGCCGCCGCCTCCTCGCTCGGGTAGTAGTCGTTCTGCGCCTGCTGCGACATCGTGAACGGGCCCGGCACGGTCATCTTGATCGGCCGGCGCGTGTGGGCGCGCAGGAAGCGCACGTCCTCGACCTCAACCGGCTGCTTGCGACGGATCGGCCCGACGATGCGCGGGACGGGGTTGGGATGGCCCGAGCGGTCGAGGGCGGAGCCGGGATGGTCGAGGTCCACGCCCTCGAGCGCGGTGGCGAAGCGGTTCGAGTAGCTCTCGCGCCGGATCTCGCCGTCGGTGACGATGTCGAGCCCGGCGTCCTCCTGGGCGCGGATCGCCAGCCGCGTGGCGTCGTCCTGCGCTTCCGCGAGCCACGGCTCGGGGACGCGCCACAGCTCGCGCGCCCGCACGCGGGGCGGAAAGCGGCCGGCGAGCTTCCGGCGGTCGATCAGCCACTCGGGCTGCGGGTAGCTGCCGACGAGAGTGGTCGGAAAGAGCATCGGAAGACCCTTATCATACGCACGGTGATCCCCAAAGAGACCCGCTCGACCTTCGCCGCGCTGAAGGGGTCGAACTACCGCTGGTACTGGCTCGGGCTCGTCTTCTACGTCCTGGGGCATCGCGCCGAGTACGTGACCTTCGCCTGGATCATGTGGGAGCTGACCGGAGACCCGCTGCACCTCGGCTACCTCGGCCTCGCGCAGGGGGCGCCCCTGCTCGTCTTCCAGCTGGTCGGCGGGGTCCTCGCCGACCGCGTCAACCGGCTCCGGCTGCTGATCGCCACGCAGATCCTGACGTCGCTGACGCTGGCGCTCGCCTTCGCGCTGACGGTCCTCGGGCTGGTCCGCGTCGAGCACCTGCTCGTGCTCGCGGCGTTGAGCAACACCTTCAGGGCCTTCGACGAGCCGAGCCGGATGTCGCTGATTCCCCAGCTCGTTGATCGCGCGCGCCTGCCGAACGCGATCGCGCTCGGCTCGATCCCGTGGCAGGCCGGCCGGATGATCGGCCCGTCGATCACCGGCCTCCTGATCGCGGCGTTCGGCGGCGCGATCGGGTTCGGCCTGGCGGCGCTGGCCTCCTGTACCGCGCTCGGGCTCTACACGCGTCTGCGGATCAGCGGAGACGCCCCGGGTGGCGATGGGCGGCACGTCGTCCGCCAATTCCTCGCGGGCCTGAGCTTCGTCGGCGGGAACTTCGTGTTCGCGAGCCTGATCAGCCTGGCCCTGTTGAACAGCCTGTTCGGCATGTCCTACCTCACCCTGCTGCCGATCTACGCCGACCGCTACTTCGCGATGGGCTCGACCGGATACGGGCTGCTCCAGGCCGCGCACGGGGCGGGGGCGCTGGCCGGCACGTTCACGCTGGCGACGATCGCCCATCGCATCGGGCGCCCGGGCACGGTGCTGCTGGTCGCGGGGGCGTGCCTCGGGTTCACGCTCATGCTGTTCTCCGGATCGCCGGCGATGTGGCTGGCGCTGCCCATGCTGCTCTGCGTCGGCTTCAGCAACACGTTCTACCTGACGCAGATCAACACGCTCATCCAGCAGAGCGTGCCCGACCAGCTTCGCGGCCGCGTGATGAGCATCTTCTCGCTGTGCTGGAACCTGCTGCCCCTCGGCGGCCTCCTGGCCGGAGCGCTGGCCGCCGTCGTGGACGCTCGCTTCGCCGTCCTGATCGGCGGCGCCGTGGTGGCCACGAGCGCGCTGCTGCTGCTGACGTCCGGGCGGCTGCGGCGGGTCGCCCGGGTGCTTCCCTAGAGCCTGTTCTCGTCCACCGGCAGGCCGAGCCAGTGGCGGCCGACCAGCTCGTAGTGGGAGAGGCGGCCCTGGAGGTGCTGGGTGATCACGTGGATGTCCTGGAAGTGGCGCTGGAGGAGATTGCTCTCGTAGGCCGCCGTCGCGCCGGCGGCGTTGTAGACGGTGTCGATGATCTGCGCCGCCAGCCGGATGCCGTGCGTCGTGGCGAGGCGCAGCGTCGCCCGCAGGTCGAGCGTGATGGTACCGGAGAGCGCGGCCGTCCAGATCTCGCGGACCGTCTCCATCAGGAAGGCCCGCCCGGCGCGCAGGTGGGCCTCGCACCGGCCGACGCTCGCCTGGACCATGGACTGATCGCGGAGCAGCGCCTCCATGGCTCGCGGCGTCTTGGCGCCGGCCAGCTCGAAGAACGTGGTGAGACAGCTGCGCGCCATGCCGAGCGCGACCGCCGCGTCGCCCGAGGCGAAGCACAGGGTCCGGGGGATCCGGTAGAGTGGCCCGGGTTCCAGCACCGGCGCCGTGGCCGAGAGCACGGTGCGCTCGGCGGGCACGAAGACGTCGTTCACGGCGAAGTGATGCGTCCCCGTGCCGCGCATGCCGCGCACGTGCCACGTGTCCAGCAGCTCGGCCTCGGCGACCGGCACGTACAGATAGCGCGTCTCCGGTTGACCGTGCTCGAGGCGGATCTGGCCGTTCTCGATGATCTGGGCGTGCGCGGCCACCCACGCTGCGTGCCGGCAGCCCGTGCTGAAGCCCTGGCGACCCATCACCCGGTAGCCGCCGGGCACCACGACCGCCTTGGCGGTCGCGGCGGGCGTGTTGGCGACGACGCTGCGCGGCGTGTCGATCCAGATTTTTCGCGCGATGTCGCGCGGCATGCGTGCGGCATAGGTGGCGTAGATCGCGCCCTGGTTGACGCACCAGCCGGTGCTCGCGTCGGCCTTGCCGAGCTCCTCGATCACCTGGACGTAGGTGGGCAGGTCGAGCTCGGCGCCGCCGATGGCGCGCGGCACGGCCAGGTGGAACAGCCCGGCGTCGGCCAGCGCCTCGAAGAGCGGCCGCGGGAGCTCGCGCAGGGCCTCGATCTCGTCGGCGCAGGACCGGATCATGGGCGCGAGCTTCCGCGCGGCGTCGAGCGGCGACTGGGCGTCGCTGGCGGTCATACGAAGTGGGCCATGATCTTCTCACCGAGGATCCGCATGTAGTGGAGCTGGCTGTCCATGTCGCTCGCCCGCAGGCCCACCCACAGCTTTCGGGCGCCGGCCTCGGCGACGCGCTCGATGCGCTCGATCCAGTCGTGCGGATCGCCGGCGAGGGCGAAGCGCTCGAGCGCGTAGTCGGTCAATCCGAGCTCCTGCATGCGCTTGGGGTTGCGACCCTCGTGGAGCACGTGATCGTAGAGCTCGTAGCCGTCCACGTACGTCTGGATCTTCGCCTTCAACTCGTCGGGGACATGCTTGCCCTCGAGGCCGAACCGCATGGAGTGGTTCAGGATGGACGACACCGACGCCTTCACGTTCTCGATGGCCTTCGCGCGGTCTTCGTGGAGCGACGACCGGGTCGTGAACCAGATGTCCACGTCGGAGGGCTTCCGCCCCGCCTCGCGGGCGCCCGCATGAACTCTCTGGACGGTGTCGCGGATGACCTCCGGGAGGAGCCCCGTGCCGGCGATGACCCCGTCGCCGATTCTGCCGCCGAGGTGCAGCATCTTCGGTCCCTCGGCGCAGATCGAGATGGGAACGCGCGGGCGGACCGCGGTGGACGCCCAGCGGACGCGCTGCGGCCGGCCCTGGTACGTCGCCTCGCCCGTGGCGAGCAGGCCGCGCACGCACGTGACGTAATCCTCGATCCGGGCGCGCGAGGCGACGCGATGGCCGATGTTGAGCACCGCGCTGTCGCCGCTGGCGATGTCCATGAACGCGCGGCCCCCGGTCAGCGCGTCGATCGACGCCAGGAAGGACGCCATCACTTGCGGCTCGCGGGTCAGCGGGTTCGTCGGGCGGAGGCCGACGCGGGCGCGCGGCGCCGCGAGGGCGATGAGCGTCGCCCTCACGTAGGCGTCGCCGCCGATGAACGCGGTGTCGAACGTCCCGACGGCCTCGGCGCCGTAGTCGTCGGCCATCCGCACGAGGTCCATGAACCGGCGCGTGTCCTTCTCGTGCAGCAGCGGCGTCGCCGGGCTCACGCTCACACCGAAGGAGACCTTCATCTAGTCCTCGCGGTTGGCCACCCGGGGACCGCCGCTCACGTACAGCGTCTCCCCGGTTATGAAGTTCGCCTGATCGGAGGCGATGAAGATCACCGCCCACGCGATCTCCTCCGGCCGCCCGAGGCGCTGGAGCGGCACCTCGCGGGCCGCCTGCGCGATCATCGCGGGCGTCTTCCACACCTCCAGCACGCCCTCCGTCTCGACGGGTCCGGGCGCCACCGCGTTGACGGTGATCCCGTGCTTGGCCCACTCCGCGCCGAGGCTCTGCGTCAGCACCATCACGCCCGCCTTGGTGGCGGCGTAGGCCGCCAGCCCCCGCGCGCCGCTGCGTCCCGCCACCGACGTCACGTTGACGATCTTGCCGGCCCGCTGTCCGATCATCACACGACCGACGGCCTGGGAGAGCAGGAAGACGCCGGTGAGATTCGTCTGCACCATCGCGTCCCATTCGGCCCGGGGCAGGTCCTCGAAGCGCGAGCGGATCCGGTAGCCCGCGTTGTTGACGAGGAGATCGACGCGGCCGAACGTGTCGAGTGTCCGGGCGACCGCGGCATCCACCTGCCGCGCGTCCCCGACGTCGCAGGCGACGGCCAGCGCCCGGCGTCCTTCAGCGCGCACCGCGTCGGCGACGGTCTCCAGCGCCGCGCGCCGGCGCCCGCAGGCCACCACGTCGGCGCCGACCCTGGCCAGCTCGAGTGCGATGGCGCGCCCGATGCCCTGACCGGCGCCGGTCACGAGCGCCACGCGGTCGCGCAGCGTGTCCGGGGAGAAGCCCATGGCCCGAAAGAGTACATGAGAGTGTATGATCCTGTCGCAATGAGGATCGAGGTCATCTGCACGGGCGACGAGGTCCTGACGGGGAAGATCGTCAACACCAATTTCGCCTACATCGGCCAGAAGCTCGAGGATGTGGGGCTCTCGGTCCGGTGGGAGACGACGGTCGGCGACGATCGGGAGTGCCTGCTGCAGGCGTTCCGGCTCGCGGGGGAGCGCGCCGACGCCGTCATCGTCAACGGCGGGCTCGGCCCCACGGTGGACGATCTGTCCCAGGAGGTCGCCGCGCAGGCCGCGGGCGTCGAGCTCGTGCTCCACGAGGACTGGCTCGCACGGATGGAAGATTTTTTCCGCCGGCGGAGCCGCGTGATGCCGCCGAACAACCGGAAGCAGGCCATGCTGCCGGCCACCGCCGAGGTGATCGACAACCCGATCGGCACCGCGTGCGGCTTCGCGCTCGACATCGGCCGGGCCCGCTTCTTCTTCACGCCGGGCGTGCCGCGCGAGCTCCGCCGGATGCTCGAGGAGCAGGTCATTCCGCGGCTCCTCGCGAAGAGCGGCCTGCAGACGGTGATCCAGCTGAAGCGGTTCCACTCGTACGGGCTCGGCGAATCGCACGTGGACGCCCTGCTCAAGGGCGTGGAGGAGCTCGTCCCGGACGGGAGTGTGAAGCTCGGCTTCCGCGCCCACTACCCGCAGCTCGAGACCAAGCTCACGGTGCGCGGCACCGACGCGGACGACGTCCGGAGGAAGCTCGAGCCGGTCGAGCGGGAAGTGCGCAAGCGCCTCGGCAACTTCATCATGGCCGAGGACGATCAGACGCTCGAGGGCGTGGTCCTCGGCGAGCTCGCGAGCCGTCAGGGCACGCTCTCCACCGTGGAGACGTTCACGGGCGGCCAGATCGCCGCGCGCATCGCCCACCTGCCGCGCGCCGAGCGGGTCTTCCGCCGCGGCGTCGTGGCGCGCGAGCTCGCCGAGGTGTGCGCGGCGGTCGGTCTCGAGGGCGCTCCCGCGACGGGCGAGCCCACGCGCGAGACGGCGGAGGCCGTCGCGCAGGCGGCGCGGCGTCACACCGGCGCCACGCACGCGCTGGCGGTCCTGATCGCCCTCGACGAGGGCCCGGACCGGATCGAGTTCGGCGGGACCGTGTGCCTGGCGATCGCGACCGAGGACGACGTCGCCTCCCGGCGCAGCCGCATCCTCGGCGGCCGCGAGTGGCTGCGCCTGGGGGCGGTCGAGCTCGGCCTCGACTGCCTGCGCCGCTACCTCCAGAAACTGCCCGTGTACGAGCGCACCGACTTCGAGAAGACGTGAGGTGATCATGGCAAGGCTGACGCCCATCACGAGCAAGAACCAGGTGGCCGCGAAGGATCAGGCGATCGTGGACGGCATCGTCAAGAGCCGCGGCGCGCTCCAGGGACCGTTCACGATGTTCCTCCACTGTCCGGAGCTGGCCGGCCGAGTCGCGCATCTGGGCGCCTTCGTCCGCTTCGAGGGCTCGCTCGACATGCGCGTGCGGGTGCTCGCCGCAATGACGGTCGCGCGCGAGCTCGACGCGGTCTACGTGTGGGGCGCCCAGACAGGCCAGGCGCGGAAGCTCGGCGTGCCCGAGGGGACGATCACGGCCGTCCGCGAGAAGCACGCGCGCGGTCTCCCGCCCGAGGACGCCCAGATCGTGGAGTTCACCCAGCAGCTCATCAGACAGCACAGGGCCGACGCGGCGAGCGTGAAGGCGCTCCAGAAGCGGTTCGGGGACGACGGATTCATTCAGCTCACCGGAGCGATCGGGTACTACAGCATGCTGGCCATGACCGTCAACGCCTGCGAGCTGGAGGCGGGCGCGGGCCAGGAAGTCCTGAAGGTCTAGGGAGGACACCGTGCTGATCGTCGACGCGCAGGTCCACCTCTGGTCGGGCGGCAAGCCGACGAACGCGAACCACCGGCAGGTGCCGGCCTTCACGGCGGACGATCTGCTGAAGGAGATGGACGAGGGGGGCGTCGATGCGGCCGTCGTCCATCCGCCGACGTCGTGGGATCCGAACGCCAACGAGCTGGCCGTCGAGGCGGCGCGCCGGAATCCGAACCGGCTCGCGATCCTCGGGAACTTCCCGCTCGACCGCGCCGAGAGCCGCGCGCTGATCGACACCTGGAAGCAGCGACCGGGGATGCTCGGCCTGCGCTTCACGTTCCTGCAGCCGCACCAGAAGACGTGGCCGACGGACGGCACGATGGACTGGCTCTGGCCCGCCGCCGAGCGCGCCGGGCTGCCGGTGGCGCTCCTCGCCGCCGAGTTCATGCCGAAGGTCGCGCAGGTCGCCGAGCGGCATCCGCGGCTCAAGCTCATCATCGATCACCTCGGGCGCTCCTCGCCGGCCATGAAGGACGACGCGGCGTGGGCGAGCCTTCCCGAGATGCTGGCGCTCGCGAAGTACCCGAACGTCGCGATCAAGGCGACCGGCGCGCCGAGCTATTCGAGCGAGCCGTATCCGTATCGCAACATCCACGATCATCTCCGCCGGATCCACGACGCGTTCGGGCCCGAGCGGATGTTCTGGGGCACCGACATCACGCGGATGCCGTGCTCGTGGCGCCAGTGCGTGACGATGTTCACTGAAGAGCTTCCGTGGTTGTCGGCCCGTGACAAAGAGCTGGTCATGGGCCGCGCCGTCTGCACGTGGCTCGGCTGGAAGCTCCCGGGTTGAGTCGGAAGGCGAGGAGGTCGCCATGGAGATGATGGCCGCGGTCTTCCGGAAGCCGCACGAGCCGCTCACGATCGAATCGGTCGAGATCGATAAGCCGTGGGGCCGTGAGGTCCTCGTCCGCACCGCGGCGACGGGCGTCTGCCACAGCGACCTCCACGTCGTCGATGGCGTGGGCCGGTGGCCGCTCGATCAGCCGATCGTCCTGGGACACGAGGGCGCCGGGGTGGTCGAGGCCGTGGGCACGGACGTGACGACCGTGCGGCCCGGCGATCACGTCGTCGCGTGCCTCTCCGGCTTCTGCGGGAGCTGCGAGCAGTGCCTCGGCGGCCATCCGAATCTCTGCACGGGCGGGCTGGTCACGCGCGGGAAGGGGGCGCCGCCGCGCCTCTCGCAGAAGGGCGCGCCGCTCCGACAGTTCATCGGCGTCTCGAGCTACGCCGAGCGCATGCTGCTCCACGAGAACTCGGTCGTGAAGATCGATGGGGACCTGCCGCTCGACCGCGCCGCGCTCGTCGGCTGCGGCGTCCTCACCGGCGTGGGCGCCGCGCTCCGGAGCTCGGGGCTCGAGGCCGGGCAGACCGTCGCCGTGTTCGGCTGCGGCGGCGTGGGCCTGGCGATCGTTCAGGGCGCGCGCATCGGCGGCGCGCGGCAGATCATCGGCGTGGACGTCTTCGACTCGAAGCTCGAGATGGCGAAGCGAGTCGGCGCCACGCACGTCGTGAACAGCGCGAAGGACGATCCCGTCAAGGCGGTGCGCGCGCTCACCGGCGGCGCCGGCGTCGATCACGCCTTCGAGGCCGTCGGCAACACGACGCTGGTGCGGCAGGCGATCGAGAGCCTCGCGATCCGGGGCACCGCGACGATCGTCGGCGTCCTGCCGCCGGACGCGAAGATCGAATTCCCCTGGATGGCCATCCGGCCCGAGTGCCGGGTGCAGACGTCGCGGATGGGCTCGAACCGCTTCCGCGTCGACATCCCGCGCTACCTCGAGTTCTATCGCCAGGGGCGGCTCTTGCTCGACGAGATGGTCACCCGCCGGGGACGGCTCGACGACATCAACGAGGCCTTCCGCGCGATGAAGGCCGGGGAAGTCGCGCGCACGGTGCTCGTGTTCGACTGAGGTCGCCGTCGGAACACGGCGTCAGGTGCCGTCTCCGAATGGAGACACGACACGCGAGTCGCGCTCCACTACAATGGCGGGTGGAGAGACGCGGGCGATGCGTGGAGCGATGCGGTGGGACTGACGTACGTCGAGGGCGTGGTCACCGGGCCCTCGGGCGCCTCGCGTGCGGTGCGGTTCATGGTCGACAGCGGGGCCAAGTACAGCCTGCTCCCGCTCGCCGACTGGCGGGCGATCGACCTCGCGCCGAAGCGCCGCATGACCTTCGCGCTCGCCGACGGGACGCTGATCGACCGCGACGTTTCCGAGTGTCACATCGCGCTGCCCCAGGGCGAGGCGCACACGCCCGTGATTCTCGGCGAAGCCGGTGACGAGGCGCTGCTCGGCGTCGTCACCCTCGAGATCCTGGGCTTCGTCCTGAACCCATTCAACCGGACGCTGCAGCCGGCCCGGCTCCTCCTCGCCTGATCCTCGCGCTTGGGGGCGCGGCGCCCATCAGGCCTTGAGGCCGAGGGCGCGGCCGGCCTCCGCGGCGAAGCGCTCGAGCGCCGGCGCGTCCATCTCCGGGCGCGGCCGCAGGATGAGCCGATCGACCCCGGCCGCGGCGTACGCCTCGCGCGTCGCCTTGTCCGGGACGTCGTAGCCCGGCGGCGTGATGCTGATCTCGAGCGTGCCCAGCTCCGCCGGCCGCGCGTGCGTCCGCCCCGCCTCGCGCAGCGCGGCCACGCACGTCCGCGTCTGCGCCACGTCGAGTCCGAACCCGTACCAGCCGTGACCCTGCGTCACCGCGCGGCGATACGCCGGCGGCGTCCGTCCGCCCACGACGATCGGGATCGGCGTCTGCACCGGGCGCGGCATCGCCTGGACGCCGTCGAACGAGACGTACGGGCCGCGATGCGACGGCTTCGGTTGCGTCCACACCGCGCGCATGGCCGCGAGGTAGTCGTCGGCGACGCGACCACGCTCGGCGAACGGCACGCCGACCGCGCGCATCTCCGGCTCGCACCAGCCGACGCCGAGGCCGAAGACGACCCGGCCCTTCGAGAGCACGTCGAGGGAGGCGAGCTGTTTGGCAAGCACGACGGCCTGGCGCTGCGGCAGGATGATGACGCCGGTGGCGAGCCGGACCCGCGACGTGTGCGCCGCGAGGAAGGTGAGCGCGACGATCGGGTCGAGCAGCCGCATGTCGGGGGCCATCGGACGCCCGGCCACCGGCGGATCGGGCAGCACGACGTGGTCGGCGACCCAGAGCGACTCGAAGCCGGCGGCTTCGGCGGCCCGGCCGAGCCGTGCCGCGGCGTCGGGGTGCGCGCAGCCGTGCAGGTTGACGGAGTGGAGCCCGACTTTCATCGCGCGTCGCCCTTCCGCGGCGCGCCGCGCGGCACCTGCACCGCCGCCAGGCGCTCGATGATCGTCAGGACCACGCTCGTGTCCTGCTCGCCGAGCCCGGCCGCCAGCGCGGCCTGCTGGTAGCGCTGGGCGACGTTCGCGAAGCTGACGGGCACGTGGAGCTCCTTCGCGATGGTGGTGAACGTCTCGAGGTCCTTGTTCATCAGGGCCACCTTGAAGCCGGGCTCGAAGTCGCGCGGGATGAGCGCCTTCGGGATGCGCTCGAGCGCCTTGCTGCCGCCGCTGCTCGCCTTGACGACCTCGTAGATCGTCATCGGGTCGAGCCCCGCCTTCACGCCGAGCACGAGCCCCTCCATCATCGCGACGCCGTTCACGCAGGCCATCATGTTGTTGATCGCCTTCACGGTGTTGCCCGCGCCGACGGGGCCGACGTGGAAGATGTTCGGGCCGATGGCTTGGAGCACGGGCTTCGCGCGCGCCAACGGCTCCGCGTCGCCACCGACCATGATCGCCAGCGTGGCGGCGCGCGCGCCGCTCACGCCGCCGCTGACGGGCGCCTCGAGGAAGTGGACGCCCCGCGCCTTGGCCCGGGGCTCGATCTTCCGGGGCGTCGAGGGCAGCACGCTGCTCAGGTCGATCAGGATGGTCCCGGGCCGGGCGCGGTCCACCAGGCCGCCGGGCTCGAGGTAGACGGCCTCGACGTCCGGAGACGCGGGCAGCGAGGTCAGGACGATCTCCGACTGCTCCACGACGTCCGGCGCCGAGCCGGCGCGCCGCGCCCCGGCCGCGATCAGGTTCTCCATCGCCTTTGGGTTGGTGTCGAAGACCGTCATCGCGAAGCCGGCCTTCACCACGTTGGCCGCCATCGGATTCCCCATGTTCCCGACGCCGATGAACCCTACCGATAGGCCCATGTCCTTCCTCCTCGCGGCTCGACGGTCAGCGTCCCGAGCTCACAGCCCGGGAGGATAGCACCAAGACGTCATCGCATCATGCTCGGCAGCCACAGCGAGAGCCAGGGGAACGCGACCAGGATGGCCAGGCGCACGACGTCGGCCCACATGAACGGCAGCACGCCGCTGAAGATGGTCGCCGTGCTCACCTCGGGGATCAGGGTCCGGAGTACGAACATGTTCATGCCGACGGGCGGGCTGATCAGGCCGATCTCGACCACGCACACGATGATGATGCCGAACCAGACCGGGTCGAACCCGAGGTGCACGATGACCGGGAAGAACACCGGGATGGTGAGGAGGATCATCGACAGCTCTTCCATCGCCGTGCCGAGCACCACGTAGATCGCGCAGATCGCCGCCACCACCATGGTCGGGGTCAGGTTGAAGCGCGTGACCCAGTCCCTGAGATCGTCCGGCATCGTCGTGATGTTGACGAACTCCGCGAAGATCAGCGCGCCGATCAGGATCATGAAGAGCATGGACGTGGTGCGCGCGCTCTCCAGCAGGGCGTCGTAGAGCGTCCGCCACGTGAGCGCGCGGCGCGAGAGCGCGAAGACCATGGCCCCGAACGCGCCCATCGCCGCGCCCTCGGTGGCGGTGAAGAACCCGCCGTAGATGCCGCCCATGACGAAGAAGAAGAGCACGGCCACCGCCCACACGTCCTTGAGGGCGCGCAGGCGCTCGCGCCAGGTCGAGCGCTCGCCCGGCGGGCCCGAGCGCGGATCGCGCCACGTCATGTACTGGACGGCGCCGCACAGGAGGATGGCGCCGACGATCCCGGGCAGGATCCCGGCCGCGAACAGCTTGCCGATGTTGGTCTCGGTGAAGATGCCGTAGATGACCATGATCGTCGAGGGCGGGATCATGATGCCGAGCGTGCCGCCGCCCGCGACCACGCCCGCGGCGAGCCGGTCGGAGTAGCCGAACTTCTTCATCGACGGATACGCCACCTTCGCGAACGTGGCCGCGGTCGCGATGGACGAGCCGCAGATGCCGCCGAAGCCGGCCGACGCCCAGATGGTCGCCATGGCGAGGCCGCCGCGCAGGTGGCCGATGAACGTGTAGGCGGCGCGGAACAGCTCCTGCGACATCCCCGCGCGCGTGACGAAGTTGCCCATCAGGATGAACAGCGGCACGACCGAGAGCGTGTAGTTGCGTCCGGTCTCGTACAGCTTGGTCTGGACGGTGGCGAAGGCCACCGCCCAGTTCCAGTCCCGCATGTAGGCGTAGCCGACGAAGCCGACGATCGCCATCGCGAACGAGATGGGCACGCGCAGACAGCAGATCAGCATCATCACGGTGAGGCCGACGAGGCCTTCGATCATCGGCGCGCGACGATCTTCCAGGCGTGCATCACGCCCGCGAGCGCGAGCGTGACCGCCATGAAGTATACGAACGGCCCGTACACGATGCGCAGGACGTCCGTGGCGTCGCGATAGCCCCAGATGCGGTCGGCCTTCCGCCAGACGAGCCACGCGAGCAGGAACATGAACGCGGCGCTCACCGCCTGCACACCGCGCTGGAGCCGGCGCCGGGCGCGCGGGCCGAGCACGCGGTCGATGAAGTCCATGACGGCGTGCTCGTCGGCGAAGGACACGAGGGGGAGCCCGGCGAAGATCAGGACCACCAGCATCAGCTCCGTGACCTCGAAGGCCCCGCGGACCGGACGGCGGAAGACGTAGCGCCCCACGACGTCCACCACCGTGAGGAGCATCATGGCCAGCAGGACCGCGGAGGCGGCGGCGCCGAGGAGCGCGTCGGCGTGCCGCCTCCACCGCTGGTCGGAGGCGTTCACTTGCCGGCGGCGGCCTTCTTCAGCTCTTCACGGAACTCCGCGAGGATGTTCGCGGCGTCCACGCCCCTGGCGCTCGCCCGCGTGATCCAGTCGTCCACGATGGGCGCGGAGCGCTTCTTCACCTCCGCCACGAAGGCGGGGTCGGCGTAGACGATCTTGACGCCGGACTTCTTCAGCGCGTCCATGCCCTTCCAGTCGGCCTCGTCCCAGGACTGGCCGGCGTGACGCGCGATCCACTCGCCGGAGATCTTCTCGATCGCCTCTTGGTCCCGCCGGGGCAGCGTGTTCCACTTGTCCTCGTTCATGAAGAAGCCGAAGGCCGAGCTGTACATCCCGCCCGGGAAGAGCGTGGCCTGCTCGAGCACGGTGTCGAGCTTGAAGGAGATGATCGACTCCAGCGGGAAGAACACGCCGTCGGCCACGCCCGAGCTGAGCAGCTCGTACGACTCGGGGGCGGGCTTCACGAACGCGGACGCGCCGATCGCCTTGGCCACCGCCTCGGCGACGCCGCCCCCGGTGCGGATCTTCAGACCCTGCACGTCGCCGATCCCGTGGACCGGCCGCTTGGTGAACATCTGGCCGGGGCCGTGGGTGAAGACGCCCAGGAGCTTCACGCCCTTGTACTCGCCGACCTTCTGGAAGTATTTCCAGTGGATGCGCGAGTACGCGATCGAGTTGACGAGCGCGGTCTCGCCGCCGCCGGGCAGCTCCGGCAGGAGCGGCATGATGTGCCGCGCCGGCGTGTAGCTCGCGGTGACGTACGAGAGGTCCACGAGGCCGTCCCGCACGGCGTCGAACGTGCCGGACGGGGCCGAGGGATGCTTCGGCAGCATCCGGAACTTGACGCGGCCGCCCGTCACCTTCTCGACCTCGTTGGCCCAGCCCTGCAGCACGACGGCGGTGATGTGGTGCGTCGGCGACACCCACGACGACATCGTGAGCGTGGTCTGCGCGCTCGCCGGCTGCGCGGCGGTGACGGTGCCGCCGACGAGCGCGGCGAGGATCAGGCGCCTCACGTTCGACATGTGGTCCTCCAATGGCGGACACGGCGGTCCGTCGCGCGGGGTAGTGTATCAGCAGGCGCCGCGCCCGGGGGGGCCGGTCTCGCGAGTGGTCCTTGACAGGGCCCGCGTCGCCGGGGTACGGGAGACGAGATCGACGAGGAGGAGGTCCATGAAGGTCAAGGCGGCGAACGGCTTCGCGCGGATCCTGAAGGCCGAGGGCATCCCGTGGGTGAGCTGCTATCCCACCAATCACGTGAACAACGCGCTCGGCGAGGAAGGCGTGCCCATCCTCATGATGGGCGAGGAGCGGTTCGCCGTCGCGGTGGCCGACGCGTTCTCGCGCGTGACCTGCGGCAGGCAGATCGGCGTCTGCACCGTCATGGCCAACCTGAACGCCGCCGGCATCCAGATGGCCTACGGCGCCATCGGCCAGGCCTGGGAGGATTCGTCGCCGCTCCTCGTCATCGCCGAGGGCGTGGGCCAGGGCGCGAGCCGGCACACCCACTACGACATGGCCTCGGCGTTCAAGTCGGTGACGAAGTGGGTGGGCCGGGTGGACCGCGCCGAGCTCGTGCCCGACTACGCGCGCCGCGCCTTCACCCACCTCCGGTCGGGCCGGCCCGGTCCGGTCCTGCTCATCATCCCGCGCGACCTCGGCGAGTACGAAGAGGACGAGCACCCCTACGCGCCGGTGAAGGGCTGGCGCTCCGGTCCCGATCTGGACGACGTGAAGGCCGCCGTCAAGGCGCTGCTGGCCGCGCAGGACCCGCTGCTCTACGTCGGCGAGGGCGTTCTCTACGCCGACGCCACGAGCGAGCTCCTCCGGTTCGCCGAGCTGGCGAAGCTGCCGGTGCTGACGACGCTGAAAGGGAAGAGCGCCTTCCCGGAGAACCACCCGCTGTCGGTGGGCGTGCGCGGCTCGCTGGCGGACCATTTCCTCAGGAAGGCCGACCTCCTGTTCTCGATCGGCTCGAGCCTCTTTCCCAACCGGTTCAGCCACGCCGTGCCCGACCCCGGCAAGAAGACCATCGTGCAGTGCACGGTGGACACGCTCGACATCAACCGGAGCTACGAGACCCGACTCGCCGTGATCGGCGACGCGAAGCTGACCCTGCAGGCGCTCGTCAACGAGGTCAGCGCCCGGACGGGCGGCGGGCGCAAGAAGCCGGAGGTCGTCGAGGAGATCCGCGCGGGCAGGCAGGAGTTCGCGGCGAAGTTCCGCCCGCTGATGGACTCGGACGAGAGGCCGATCAATCCGTACCGGGTGATCGGCGATCTCATGAAGGTCCTCAACCCCAAGGCCTCGTTCGTCACCGGCGACTCCGGGAACACGCGCGACCAGATCAGCACGGTCTACGAGGCCCAGATCCCGCGCGGCTTCCTCGGCTGGGGCAACGTCTCCACGCTGGGCTTCAGCCTCGCCGGCGCCATCGCCGCCAAGCTCGCGTATCCGGAGCGGCAGTGCGTCCACATCACCGGCGACGCCGGCGTGTGCTACATGATGGGCAACTTCGAGGCGGTGGCGCGCTACAAGATCGGGATCACGACTCTCCACATCAACAACGGCGGCTACTCGGGGTACGGGCCGGGCTTCTGGGGCGCGGGTCACGATCCCTACACCTGGAAGGTGTCCGACCACTCCGCGGCGTGCATGGCGAACATGGCGAAGGCGGTGGGGTTCTACGGCGAGGACGTGAGCGAGCCGTCGCAGGTGATTCCCGCACTGAGGCGCGCGTTCGACGAGAACGCCAAGGGCCGGCCGGCGTTCCTCGAGTTCATCTGCTCTCACCATCCAGTGCACGGGGGCTGGGTCAGGCCATGAAGACGCTCATCGAGGGCGGCTGGGTCGTCGCATTCAACGGGACCGGGCACGAGATCCACGAGCGCGGGAGCGTCGTCGTCGAGGACGACCGCGTCCTCTACGCCGGCGGGCCGTACACGGGCCCGGTCGATACGCGCCTGTCCGCGCGGGGCAAGCTCGTCTCGCCGGGGTTCATCAACACTCACGTGCACACGGCCGGCAACGGCGGGGATTACCTGCTGCTCGACATGGCCAAGAACGACTACCGCACCGCGAACTACATGAGCTTCGCCGCGCCGCTCAAGGGCAAGATGACGCCCCCGCCGGCGGACGCGGTGGCGGCGCTCCGCGCGTTCGTGTTCCTGCACGCGTTGAAGCAGGGGACCACGACCGTCATCGACGTGGGCGGGCTCCGCGGGGACTGGGAAGGCTACGCGCGTCTCGTGGACGACCTCGGCGTGCGCGTCTACGGGAGCCCGCCGTTCCGCGACCGCGACACGTACATGGACGCGCGCGGCCGGCTCTACTACGACGAGGACACCGCCGCCGGCCAGCAGCGCCTGCGCGAGGCCGTCGACTTCGTGCGCAAGTTCGACGGCGCGGCCCAGGGGCGGCTGCGGGGCATGCTGAACGCGGCGCAGGTCGAGACGTGCAGCGAGCCGCTGCTCCGGGCCGGCAAGGACGCGGCGCGCGAGCTCGGCGTGCCGATCCACACCCACGCGGGCGGCAACCTCATCGAGTTCGAGCGGATCATGGAGGAGTACCGGAAGACGCCGGTGCAGTTCCTGGCCGACATCGGCTTCCTCGACGACCGCACCCTGCTCGGCCACGCGGTCTTCACGACGGCGCACCCGTGGCCGCGCTACCCGTTCGGGGACGACCTGCGTGTGCTCGCCGACACCGGGGCGACCGTCGGCCACTGTCCCTACAAGTACGCCAAGATGGCGATGACGCTCCATTCCTTCCAGCGCTACCTCGAGGCCGGCGTGAACGTGGCGCTCGGCACCGACACGTACCCGATGGACATGGTGGCCGAGCTGCGCTGGGCCTCGATCCTGGCGAAGGTCACCGACGCGAATTACCAGGTCGGCCTGCCACGCGACGTCTTCAAGGCGGCGACCCTCGGCGGGTGCAAGTTCCTGCGTCGGACCGATCTCGGCCGGCTGGCCCCGGGCGCCAAGGCCGACATCGTGATCATCAACCTCGACCACCTCGGCGCAGGCGTCTACGCGGATCCGATCAAGGCGCTGGTGGACGGCGCCTCGGGCCGGGACGTGGACACGGTCATCGTGGACGGCAAGGTCCTCGTCCAGGGCGGGCGGACGACCCGTGTCGACGAGGACGAGGTGTACGCGAAGGCCCGACGTGCGATCGAGCACGCGTGGGGCCTGGTTCCCGGATGGCGCTGGGACGGCGCGACGGTCGAGCGGATCGTTCCGCCGGCCTTTCCCATTCACCGCGCGTGCTGAGGCGAGCCGTGCCCCGCCTCCTCGACGGCATCCGCGTCATCGACGCGGCGAGCTTCATCGCCGGCCCGGTGGCCGCGACCGTCATGGCCGACTTCGGCGCCGACGTCATCAAGGTCGAGCCGCCCGGGGGCGACGTCTGGCGCGTGCGGGGCGCCGGCTATCCCCCGAGCCCGTACAACTTCCCGTGGATCGTCGACAACCGCAGCAAGCGCGGCGTCGCGATCGACCTCCGCGCCGAGGACGGGCAGCGGGTGCTGCATCGCCTGGTGAGCGGCGTGGACGTGTTCGTGACGAACGTGCCGCTCGAGGGGCGGGCCCGCCTGCGCGTGCGCTACGAGGATCTCGCGCCGCTGAACGAGCGGCTGATCTACGCGTCGGTCACCGCCTACGGCGAGACGGGCGACGAGGCGGGGCGCCCCGGCTTCGACAGCACCGCCCTCTGGGCGCGCACGGGGCTCATGGACCTCGTGCGCCCGTCGCCGGACTCGCCGCCCGCGCGCTCGCTGCCCGGCATGGGCGACCATCCCACCGGGATGTCGCTCTTCGGCGCGATCATGGCGGCGCTCTACCAGCGCGAGCGCACGGGCCGGGGCGGCATGGTGTCCACGTCGCTCATGGCCAACGGGCTCTGGTGGAACGCGGTCGCGGTGCAGGGGATCCTCTGCGGCGCGCGCACCGAGCCGCGGCCGCCACGCGAGGAGTCGCTCAGCGCGCTCGCCAACCTCTATCGCTGTCGCGACGGGCGCTGGTTCATCGTCACCGTGACCGGCGACGAGCGGCGGTGGGAGCCGTTCGCGTCCGGGATCGGCCGCGGCGATCTCGTCGCCGACCCACGCTTCGCCACGCGGGAGAGCCGCCGGGCGAACGCCCGCGCCCTCACCGCGATTCTCGACGCGGTCTTCGCGACGCGCGACTGGAAGGAGTGGCAGCCGATCCTCGAGGCGACCGGCGTCGCGTTCAGCGTCGTCGGCACGCTCGACGACATTCCGGGCGACGCGCAGATGCGGGCCAGCGGCGCGCTCGTGCCCCTCGAGGATCCCCGCGCGGGCGCCCCGCTCACGGTGGCGAGTCCTATCTGGATCGAGGGCCAGGAGAAGGTCCCGCCCCGGCTCGCGCCGGCCGTCGGCGAGCACACCGTGGAGGTGCTGCGCGCGGCCGGCTTCGCCGACGCGGAGATCGAGCGGCTGCGCCGCGCCGGCGTCATCGTCCAGGCGGGCGCCTAGGGCGCCGCCGCCAGGACCTTCCGGCCCATCGGCGTGTCGCCGAGGCCGAAGAACGCCAACATGTTGCCGGCCGCGATCTTGAACGCCTCGTCCGCCGGCACGCCGGCGAACAGCCGCTCGGCGAACGGCCGCGTGTTCGGCCAGTCGCACTCGATGTGCGGGAAGTCGGTTGCGAACATGATGTGGTCCACGCCCAGGTGGTGACGGAGCTCGACCGCCACGCGCTCGACGTGCTGCACGCTGAAGGAGATGTGCTGCCGGACGTAGTCGCTGGGCCGCTGCTTCAGCGGCTTGAAGTTCAGGAGGCGCTCGGCCCAGTGGCGGTGCCGCTCGTACCAGTAGTCGGCCTCCTCCATCCAGAACGGCACCCAGCCGAGCCGCGTCTCGGCGAAAAAGATTTTCAGGTCAGGCAGACGATCGAAGACGCCGGACAGGGTCAGCTGGGCGAGGCTCATTGCCGGCGCCGTGCCGAGGAACGGCAGCGCCACCCACTCGACGATCTTCCGCGGGCCGAGCTTGGCGACGATCGCGGGATCGGCGCCGGGGTATTCGAAGGTGGGCTGGGCCGCGCGCGGTCCGAGACGATCGAAGGCGACGTGCACCGTGAGCGGCATCCTCATGTCGATCGCCGCGGCCCAGAACCGGTCGTCCTCGGGCGTCGGATACGACTTCCCGCTCGGGAACACGCCCAGGTTGACGCCCCGGAGCCCCAGCGCCGCGCAGTGCCGGAGCTCGGCGATCGCGTCGTCCACGTTCGTCCACGGGATGACGCCGAGGCCGATGAGCCGGTCGCGCGAGACGGGGACGTACTCCTCGCCGAGCCAGTCGTTGTAGGCGCGCACCACGGCGCGGTACACGTCGTCGTCCCCCATCGCGCGCCAGAGGCGGGGGCCGACCTGCATGTTCGGGAAGAGGACCTCGGCCTCCAGGCCGTCCAGGTCCTGCTCTTTGAGGCGCTGCTCGGGCGGGCCGACGCCGGCCGTGTCGTCCACCGTCACGCCGAACGGCTGCCACGTCTCGTTGGTCCTGCCGGCCCGGAGATCGAGAAAGGGCACGGGATACGGCGGCTGGCCCTCGACGACGATCGCGTCGCCGCCGTCCGGAAGCGTGATCGTCCGCGGCGCGCGGTCCCGATACTTCGCCGGCATGCGCGGGGTCCAGCGCTCGGGACGGACCTCGAGGTGACCGTCGCTGGAGATCAGGACCATTGGCCGGCTCCTTTCCGTCGGGTGGCCGCGAGTGTACCATCGCCTCGCCGGCGCCACTGATGAACCCACGCGACGCGCGCTCGCCCATCGTCGTCGCGCGCGACCGGGAGCTGCACGTCCGCCTCGTGGAGCTCGCGCGCTCGCCGCGCATGGTCTTCGTCGCCGGCATGCCGGGCACCGGCAAGAGCCTCGTGATCCACCAGCTCGCGCACCTCGCCGCCGCCGCGGGGCGCGTCGTCCATCTTCTCCAGTGGGACGTGGTGCGTCCGGTGTTCGAGGCGGGCGCGACGGGCCGGCGCTATCCGCAGGTGGACGGCGTGACGCACGCGATGGTGCGCAAGGCCGTCGGGCTCTGGGCGCGCCGGGCGGTGGTCGAGTGGGCCCGGCGCTGTGCCGCGGCGGAGCACCTGCTCATCGGCGAGGCGCCCTTCGTCGGCGGCCGGCTGATCGAGCTGGCGCGCCCGGCGGACGACGCCACCGAGCCGCTCCTCACCGCGCCGTCGTGCCGCTTCGCGCTCCCCGTGCCGTCGGCCGAGGTGCGGCGGCACCTCGAGGCGGAGCGCGACCGCCGGACCGCGACGCCCGTGCACCCCCGCGAGCGCGAGGACGCCCCGCCGCAGGTGCTCCGGGACCTCTGGCGCGAGCTGGTCGGCGTCGCGCGCGCGCTCGGCATCGTGGACGTCCTGCGCGGCGACGGGGCGCCCTATGACCCGTCGCTCTACCGGCGCGTGTACGCGGCGGTGCTCCGCTATCGCCACGTGGACGTCATCGGGCTCGAGACCGTGCTGCCGACGGCGACGCTCTCCGTCTACGACTTCGCGGTGTCGTGCGCCGAGCTCGTGCCGCGCGAGGAAGAGGCGAGCGCGGCCGTGCGGGAGGCCGAGGCGCTCCATCCCGATCCCGCCGCGCTCGCGCGGGACGTCGAGCGCTGGTGGGAGGTGTAGGCCATGCGACGCGCCTGGTACGCGGGCGTGATCGCGGCGCTCGCGCTCTACGCCGGGTCCGACGCGCTCGCGCAGTCGTTCTGCTCGGACCTCGACCGCGTGGTGCGGCTCGCGCGCACGCGATTCTGGTCCATCCGCGACGACACGAACCGGCGCGAGCCGAAGACGCCGGTCACGCAGCGGTTGCCGGGCGCTTCCGAGTGCTGGTATCACGACGCGTCCCAGTCCTACTGGTGCGCGTGGGAGGTCGCCGCGGCCGAGCGCAGGAGCCGGGTCGAGCGGCTGGCGGGCGACATCGGCCGGTGCTATCGGGTGGAGCCCGCGTGGGACGACAAGTACGCCGACGAGACGAGCGCCTACCTCGACCTGCCCGACGCCGTCGCGATCTACGTCAACGGCGCGGGCCGGACGGTCGAGGTCTCGATCGCGTCGCGCTCGCCCCTGCCGGATCCGTACCCGCAAGCGCCCTGAACCGACGACCGCCTCGACGCCGCGCTTGACCTTCCAGTGGGTGGAAGGTCTAGCGTGACCAGGAACCGAAGTCAGGGAGGCCCGACGATGACGCAGGCGCTGACCATTGGCCAGCTCGCGCGGACGACCGGTGTGCCGTCGAAGACCATCCGTTATTACGAGCAGGTCGGAGTTCTACCGCCGCCGGCCCGCACGCCGGCGGGGTACCGGCAGTATGCCCGGCGGGGTGTCCACCGGCTCCTGTTCATCCGTCGGGCCCGTGCGCTAGGGCTGTCGCTCCAGCACCTCAAGACGCTGGCCGCCGCGCTTGACGGTGGGCCGCGCGGTGCCGTGCGTTCCCGGCTGCGCGAGGTCGTCCGTGCACAGCTGTCGGCCGTGCACGCGCAGCGGGCGGAGCTCCAGCGCCTCCAGCGGCAGCTCGAGCAGGTGCTGCGCCGGTTGCGAGCGCCAGGACGCAGGGTGGAGGCCGCGGCGGGTTGCCGGTGTCTCGGGACCTGACGCGGCGAGCGCCGATCGCGGTGCTGGCCGCCGCGTTCCTCTTCAACGTGGGTCAGGGCGCGCTTCGTCCGTCGCTGCCGCTGTACCTCCAGCAGGTCTTCGCCGCGAGGTACCAGATGGTGACGCTGATCCCGGTGGTCTTCGGCGCCGGGAAATGGGTCGCCAGCCTGCCGACCGGCCATCTGCTCGACACCGTCGGGCGGCGCCCCTTCATGACGTGCGGGCTGCTCGTGATCGCGCTCTGCGACGTCGCCAGCGTCATGACCTCCGCCTACGGCGTCTTCCTCGGCCTCCGCGCCCTGGCGGGCGTGGGCTGGGCCATGTTCGGGACGGCGGCGACCACGACCATCGTCGATGGCCGAGCGTCCTCGCGTCGCGGGCGGGTCGTCAGTCTCCTGTTCATGAGCGAAACGCTCGGGCTGTTGCTCGGCAGCCTGGGGGGCGGCTGGCTGTATCAGGGCGTCGGAGCCGCGAGCCCGTTCGTCTTCGAGGCGGCCTGCATGCTGGTGGCAAGCGTCGTGCTGGCGCGGACGGCGTTGCCGCCGGCCGAGCCCGCGGCAGCGGTCTCGCGAGGCGCGGGCGGTTCACGCCCGCTCGCGACCGTGCTCCGGATTCCCGGTGTGCTCCTCATGGGCTTCACTAACGCCGCGCTGATAGCCGTACAGACGGGACTCCTGGTCTTCCTCTTCCCGCTCCACCTGGTCAACCGGGGGCACATGAGCCCGGGCACCGTCGGCCTCGTCGTCGGCCTCGGCGTGCTCGGCCGGCTCGTGGCGCTGTGGCTCGGTGGTAGTGTCTCGGACCGGAGGGGTCGCATGCGCGTGTTGATCGGGGGTCTGGTCGCCTTCGCCGCGCTGCTCGCGGGTCTGACGTTCCTGACGAATCCCGTCGCGCTCGGCGTCGCGAGCCTGGCGATCGGCGGCGCGGCCGGCCTGGTGACGGCGCTGCCCACGGCGCTCATCGGGGATCAGGTTCCGCCGCCTCTCCACGGGGTGGCGATCGGCTGGCTCCGCACGATCACGGATACCGGTCAGATCCTCGGCCCGCTGCTGCTGGGGATGCTCGCCGATGCCATGAATCTCTCCGCGGCGTTTTTCGCCGGCGCAGCGTTGCTGGCGGCGACGGCGTGGCAGTGTCGCCGCCGAGCCGGCGCGATCGCCGCCGCGACGCACCCATGACGGATGCGAGCGAGCGCGTCATGGTCGTGACCGCCCACCCCGACGATCCCGAGTTCGGCGCGGGTGGGACCATCGCGAAGCTGGTCAAGGAGGGCCGCAAGGTCACGTACGTCATCGTGACCAGCGGCAACAAAGGCTCGGGCGACCGCGCCATGACACCCGAGCGCCTGGCGCTCATCCGGCGGGACGAGCAGTGGAACGCCGCCCGGGCGCTGGGCGTCGAGCACGTGGAATTTCTCGGCTACGAGGACGGCGAGGTGGAGGACACGCGCCGGCTACGGCTGGACGTCACGCGCCAGATCCGCCGGTGGCGGCCCGCGCTGATCATCACGCAGAGCCCGAGCCGCACGTATACCAACTTCTTCGGCTGGCATCGCGACCACCGGACCACCGCCGGCGTCGTCCTTGACTGCGTCTACCCGCTCGCCCGCGACCACCTCTCGTTTCCGGAGCTCCTCCCGGAGTACGAGCCCCACGCGGTGCCGGAGGTGCACCTGATCCAGTGGGAGGCGCCGCGGCTCGTCGTCGACATCACGGACACGATGGACCTGAAGCTCGGGGCGATCGCCTGCCACGCGACCCAGGTCGGCGACCTCAAGGCGGTGGAGACCCGGGTCCGGGAGCGCGCGGCCGCCCTCGGCAAGACGAAGGGCTGCGCCTACGCCGAGGGCTTCGACCGCGTTCGGTCTCACACGGCGAGGTAGCCGCCGTCCACGGCCAGCTCGGCCCCGGTGATGTACGACGCCTCGTCCGAGGCGAGGAACAGCACGGCGTAGGCGACCTCCTCCACGCGGCCCTCGCGCTTCATCGGCACGAAGCGCAGCGTCTTCTCGCGCCAGGCCGGGTCGCCCGACAGCTTCGAGGTCCGCATCGGCGGCATGATGCCCGGATGCACCGAGTTGACGCGGATGCCGTCCTTCGCGAACTGGACCGCGGCCGACTTGGTCATCGCGCGCACGGCCCCCTTCGAGGCGTTGTAGCCCATGTGGATCTTGTCCTGGCCGACGATGCCCGAGATCGAGGAGATGTTGACGATCGAGCCGCCGCCCGCCCGCTGCATGGCGGGGACCGCGTGCTTCATGCCGAGGAAGACGCCTCGCGCGTTCACGCCGAGGAGCGTGTCCCAGGCCGACGTGCTCAGCGTGTCGGGGTCGAACGTGCCGCTGATCCCGGCGTTGTTGACGAGGACGTCGAGCTTGCCGAAGCTCGCGACCGCGGTCTTGACCGCCTCCTCCCACTCGGCCTCGCGCGTGACGTCGAGCTTGACGAAGCGCGCCTGCCCGCCCGCGCCGGCGATCTTGTCCACGACCTGGCGGCCCTCAGTCTCGAGGAGGTCGCCGACGACCACCTTCGCGCCCTCACGGCCGAAGATCATCGCCTCGCTCTGGCCCATGCCGCTCGCCCCGCCCGTGATGAGCGCAACCTTGCCCGCGAGTCGCATACCGCACCTCCTCTCGTTACGTGGACAGGCCGAAGAGCGACGTCATCCGCGTCGCGCCGAGCATCGCCCGCATCTCCTCGTCGGCGGGGCGGCGCTCGAAGCGGCTCGCGGCGTCGAGGACCTTCGGCAGGAGCGTCAAGTCGCCCGCCGTGTTGAGGAACACGCCGGGCACGCCGAGGGCCCAGTGCACCGCCCGGTCGATGTCCGCCTGGTCCTCGAGCGGCTGGTACCACGTGGTGTGCGTGCGGTCGGCCGCGGCCCACGGCCCGCGCGCGATGGACTTGATGACCTGGACCGCGACGTTGCGCTCGCGGCAGATCGCGAGCACCTCCTCGAAGCTCCGCCGGTAGCGCTCGTCCTGCGCCATGAAGAAGTTGTACGGCAGCAGCACCGTGTCGAAGTCGAAGCGCGCGAGGCTCCGGCGGTGCGTGGCGGCGATGGTCCAGCCGTGGCCCGTCACGCCGACGAACCGCGCGAGGCCCTGCGTGCGCGCCTCGACCGCCGCCTCGAGCGCGCCGCCGGGCCCCATCGCCTGGTCCCAGTCGTCCGGGTGGCCGAGCGAGTGGAGCTGGATCAGGTCCACGTGGTCCACGCGCAGGCGCTCGAGCGAGCGGTGGATGTCCTCGCGCGCCTCGCGGGCGCCGCGGCTCCCGGTCTTGGTCGCGAGGAAGAAGTCCTTCCGGTGGCGCGCCATCCACGGGCCGATGCGCAGCTCCGAGTCGCCGTAGCGCGCGGCGGTGTCGATGTGGTTGACGCCGTAGCGGAGCAGGAGCTCCAGCGCGCGGTCGGCGTCGGCCTGGCTCGCGCGGGCCAGCGCCGCGCCGCCGAACAGGGTGACCGAGCTCTCGTGGTCGGTCCGTCCGAACGGTCGTCGCTCGAGCATGCGCGGCGTCGCGCGCGGTGTAGTTGGGCGGGGATGCGACTCCAGGGGAAGATCGCGCTCGTCACCGGGGCCCAGCAGGGGATCGGGCGGGCCATCGCGCTCGGGCTCGCCCGCGCCGGTGCGGACGTCGGGATCAACTACCTCGACGACCGGCCGGCCGCCGAGAAGGTGCTGGAGGAGGTCCGCGCCGCCGGGCGGCGGGCGGTCGTCGTCCAGGCCGACGTGGGGCGCCCCGCGGAGACCCAGGCGATGGTCGCGCGCGTCGCGGGCGAGCTGGGCGGGCTCGACGTCCTCGTCAACAACGCGGGCGTCTTCCCGCGCGTGCCGTTCCTCGAGATGCGC
>WNFJ01606761.1_pt3 | contig 52382 bp, 53 predicted proteins | sample 5400461 | NCBI WGS metagenome assembly WNFJ01 (sample SAMN13153349, study PRJNA577476) | soil metagenome | isolation source: 115 cm saprolite on Douglas fir-dominated hillslope | place: USA:California | collected 2013-09-17
AGCTGGGACGGCGCGTCTACCGCGATAAGGCGTACATCTCCCGCGTGGCCAGCGGAAAGCAGCGGCCGTCCCCGGAAGCGGCGCGGGATATCGACGACGCCCTCGGCGCCAGCGGGGAACTCGCCGCACTGGCGCGGCCGGCCGATTCCGGGCTTGCGGATGTGCGGGCGCTGTCCCTTACCCTCGGCCCGGAGTCCATGCTTGCCGTGCTGGCTGGCCCGGAAGTCTTGGAGGAAGGGGACGACGTGGACCGCCGCGCGTTCACCGCAGCAGCAATGGGGCTGCTCGCGGGGATGGCCGTGCCCGCTGTCCCGCACCCGGCGTCCGTGTCGCCTGCCCGGGTCCGCAGGCTGCGCACGGCCGCCGACGATCTGTGGACACAGGACTGGACGGTGGGCGGGTCGGCAGTGCTGCGGCAGGCCGTCCGCGAGTACGCGACGGCGCGCGCCATGCTCGACCACAGCTCCTACACGGCCGCTGTGGGGCGCGAACTGGAGGCTGTGTCGGCTGACCTGGCGGCGTGCGCCGGGTTCGTGGCGTTCGACGCGGGTTTCCAGCCGCTGGCCCGCAGCCTGCTCAGCGAGTCGGCGCTGCTGGCCGGGAGCACTGGTGACCCGGTGCTGATGGCGCACACGTACGCGCTGCTCGCAATGCAGTCCACCTCCCTGGCCGCGCTCAGCGGGCGGGCAGGGCTGGTGCGTGAGGCGCTGCGCTTCCTCGGCCAGGCCGCGGATGCCGCGCGGCACGAGCCGTCCCCCCGGCTGCACGCGACGATCTGGATGCGCCGGGCGACAGCCTCGGCCGTGCTGGACGACGAGATGGAGGTGCGCCGCGCTATCGCCAGCGCGCGGCGCGAGCTCGACCGGGGCGACCATCCAGCCGACCCGCACTGGGCCGGGTTCGTCACCCCGTCGGAGATCACCGGGCACGAGGCGATGGCGCGGCTCAGCCAGGGCAAGCCGGAGATGGCCGCGCGGCTGTTCCGCGACGTGCTGGCCGACGCCGCCCTGCCGCCGCGCAACCGCGCCTACTACCAGGCGCTGCTGGCGACCTCGCTGCTCGCCGTTGGCGACCGGGCCGAGGCCATCAGCGAGGGACTGCGGGCACTGCCCGCTCTCGAGGGACCGGTCAGGTCGGCGCGGACCCTGCGGCGCCTGCAGCCGGTCCGGCAGGCGGCAGAGCCCGGCAGCGAGTTCGCCGTCCGCCTCGACGCCATGGCGGCGCAGGCATGAACCTCACGTTCCGGCGCTACGACGGCGAGGCGGCCCGGGCCGCCAGGGCGACCGTGGAGACAGTCTACCGGGACGCCTACGTCGAGGCGGTCGCCAGCGGCGACCCATTCAACGGCCCGGAACCGTTCATGCGCCGCTTCGACGCCTACACCGAGCCCGGCCGCGGCTTCGACCTGGTCATCGCCTTCGAGGACGGTGAGCCCGTAGGCCAGTCGTGGGGCTGGCCGCTGCGCCCTGGCGCGTCCTGGTGGGACGGCCTGGACGCCGAGCCCGAGCCCGGTTTCACTGACGAGGACGGCTCACGGACCTTCGCCCTGTCCGAGATCATGGTCCGTCGGCCGTGGACCGGCCGCGGTGTCGCCCACGCGCTGCATGACGAGCTGCTGCGCGGCCGGAACGAGAAGCGGGCGACCTTGCTCGTGGAACCGGGCAACGACGTGGCCTACCGGGCCTATACGGCGTGGGGCTGGCGGAAGGTGGCCCAGCTGCGCCCAGGGTGGCCGGATGCGCCGCTGTACGACGTGCTCATCCTGCCGCTGCCGGTCCGCGCGGTGCGGGACGTCCCGTTGCAGCGACGGCAGTAGGTGTAGGGGTGCAGACGCAGCGAGAGCAGGTACGCTCCCGCCGCGATGACGGCCGCGAGCGCGGCCACGAGCAGGTGCATGGGTGCTCCCCAGGGGTCGTGCGCGTACGGCTGCGCGTGGGATGCGCGTGAACGCGCTTGTGATCTTGGATGCGCGCGGGTGTGCGTGCCACACCCGCGCGCCTGAGCGGGCGCACGGGCACGTGAACGCACACGCCTGAGCGCCCGCCGCGTCATGCGGACGGGCGCCCAGGGGTGTCACGCAGGTGTCAGGCCCAGGTGTCACGGGGGTGTCAGGACCGGTGTCACGCCGGGGTGTCACGCGGGTGTCACGCGGCTGTGACCTGTAAGCCCCTCCCGCCTGACACCCCCAAACCCCCGCCAGGGTGTCACGCCTGGCGGAGCCAGTAGGTGCCATCACCATCCCCGGCCTTCTCGATGCGGCCACCGGCGGCCTCGGCTTCTTCATTTAGCCGCGCCTGGACCGAGGCACGCTTCATGCCGGTGCGTTCCATCAGCGGGCGGAAATCCCGCGGCGCGAACTCGGTCCGGCCTTCGGCCCGCCACGCGTCGAGCTGGCGGCTGAACTCGGCGCGTGCGTCTTCCGGGGTCATCTTCTGCGGGGCTGGCTCGAACTCGAATGGCTGATCGCCCGGCTCCATCTCGATCGGGTCGTCCGGCCCGGCCTGCAGTTCCGGTGTCGGGTCCTCGGTGGTGACGTACTCGGCGAGCACGTCTCCGTCCTCCAGGCCGCCGTCGTCGCCAGCCGCGGCCGCGGCGACCGGCGGGACGCCGACGCGGCAGGCGGAGCCCACCAGGGCCGCGGTGATGCGGTCGACCGGCCGCGCGGACGCCGGGTACTTCGCGGCGTGCTCCTTGATCGCCTCGCCGTCCTCACCCCACGCGTAGGTGCGCAGCGGCAGCGCGATCCGCCGGTCCGGGATGGACGGCGCGTCGAGATAGGCCATGCCGGGCTGCTTGTTCGCCCACACGGCCGGATCCGCCCCGGCTGCCTGCTGCGCCTCGGAGAGCCCGAACTTGGCGTCGCCGGACTCGGCAACCCCGAAGCACATCTTCGCGAGCTGCGCCCTTGCGATCGTCGGTATCTGCGTCCAGTCGGACCACTGCAAGGACATGACGACCGTCCCGCCGGCCGAGCGGATGGCCTTGATGGTCGACATGAACCGCTCCTCGCCCTTGTCGCCGAGGCCGCCGACGATGTCCGGGCACTCCTCGAGCCAGATCACGAGGTAGGACAGCCCGCACCCGGCCCGCCACTTCTGCAGGCCCTTGCCCGACAGGTAGTCGGTGCGTGGCTTCACCACGCCGTGCAGGCCGCCCAGCAGATCCCGCACGCCGTCCCGGGTGGTCTCGAAACGGTGCAGGGCGGGCGCGAGCGGGCCGAGGGTCTGGTCGCCCTTGGTCATGTCCGCGGCGAGCACGACGGCGTCCGGCCGGGTGATGATCTCGGCGAGGAAGTTCCACGCCCCGCCGATGGACTTACCGGCGCCGGTCATGCCCATCATCTGCAGGTTGTGGCCAACGATGACGTACTGCACGGGGTCGCCGTCCTGCCACATTCCGGGCCGGATCGGCTCGGCGATGCTCACGCCTGGCGCGGATGGGCCGGGTCAGGGATCGGTGACTTCATCAGCCGCGGGTCGGTGATAGTCACGTCCGCCCAGTCGGCCCGGTCCGGGTGCGCGGTGGCGATGATCGACCCGGGCGGGAACTTCATCCCGGACTCGACGTAGGGGACCCGCGCCTGCACGTCCTTGGCGGTCTTCTCCCCGGGCGGCAGCTCCATCTTCGCCTCGGCCTTGGTCGGGGTGACAGCCTTGACCTGAAGCTTTGAGCCGGGCAGGCCGGACGCCTCGGACGCCTGCTTGAACCACGCCGACAGCCGGCCTTCCGGGCTGCCGTCGCCGTCGTGGATGTGGTGGCGGATGACGTGGCGGATGTTCCACGACAGCGCCAGCGCGCCCCCGCCGACCCAGGCCAGATAGCCGGTGACGGGTGCGCCGGGCCCGGTGATGGTGGCCACGGTGAGCCACAGCCCGGCGGCGGCGGCGGTGCCCGTGGTGTGCGCCCGGCCGACCGGCCTGCGGGCATGGCCGACGATCGCGGTCAGGACCGCCAGGCCCACCGTGGCGATGGTCAGGCCGATCACGGCCCACGGGACGGCGGGCATCTGGTCCCACTTGCGGTGGGCGAGCCAGCCCGCTGCCGCAGTCAGCCCGAGGACAAGCCACGGCGGCAGCAAGACGAGCACCTTCGAGAGCTGGCTGGACCACAGCCGCTCCCACGAGGTGTCCTCCAGGACGGTGACGGTGTTGTTCGGTGAACGTGCCATCGGCTGGTGCCTCCTCTCACATGTCGCCGAAGTCGAATGACTTCGGCTTGGCCTTGGGCGGGGTGATGACCTCGGCGAACTGCAGCCGGAACTCGCGGTAGAACTTCACGGCCTCGATCGCGGCGCCGGTCACGCACTCCTGCGCCCGGTGCAGCCGCCTGGCGACCTTGCGGGCACGGAGCTTGACATCCAGGCCGAGGAGCAGCGGGTGCCCCTTCTGGCGGGATAGCACCGCGTAGACCTCCTCGGTGGCGAAGTCGATCTCGTACGCGACGTCGCCGAGCAGGCCGCGCAGCTCGCCGCTGTACTCGGCGATCGAGGCGTGGCCGGTGAACTCGATCCCGCTCAGCTCGGGTATGCGCTGCTTGGCCGCGGCCATCACCGGTCTCCATCCGCTGCGGGCTCCGGGCCGATCGCCGGGGCGGCGGTGGTGTCTTCGACGACCTCGGCGTCGACCGCGCCGTGGTAGCCGCGCCGGTACTCATCGCCGATGACCCGGCGGATACGGCGCAGCGCCCAGGTGACCGGCGGGATACCGATCACCGCAGTGATGAGCGCGTCCGCCGCGGTGGCCGAGCACAGCCACGGCCCGCAGGCCGCCCAGGATGGCGCGGGCCCGGCTCATGGCGGCCATCACCGGCCACCCTTGGTGGGTACGCCGGGTACGCGCCGGCGGGCGGTGTACCCGAACAGGTTCTGATCGGTCATGCTTGGTTACCTCACTTCGGTGAGAGGCCCGGCCCGGGGTGCTTGCCTGGAAAGAGTTCGCGCCCCGGGCCGGGGGCTTCAGGTACGGGTCAAGCTCTTCAGGTACGTCTGAACCTCCTGCGCCTTGTCCTGGCCGATCCGCAACTCAGAGCGGATACGGCGGATGGATGGGGCCTGCCCGGCGGCCAGGTCGCCGCCGAACGCAGTGAGCACGTCGAGCCCGAGCGGGCCGCCCGCGGGTACGGCAGGTACACCGGCCGCGGGTGCGTACCCGTTCGGGCTCGCGGCGTACTCGCCGGCCGGCTCCAGCGGTGCCTGCGGCGCGTCCTCCGGTGCCTGCACGGGCGCCTCAGCGGCGGGCTCAGGTACACCCCTGGGTACGCGTACCCAGGCACCCGCTGGCGCGGTCTCGCCGACGTGGAGCAGGTGCGCCAGCGCGGTGCCGAACGCGAGCGTCACGATCGGCAGGCACGACACGAGCATCACGATCGGCCACGGGCCCGCGTCCGGTGCGCGGCGGCGAGCAGGTGGTAGGTCACCTGGCCGAGGCAGCCCAGCGCGAGCGCGCCAAACGCCGAGTTGCGGGCGAACACCCGCGCCCGGTCCCGGGCACTCGACGTCAGCCACGCGGCGAGCGCATAGCTGCCGTACGCCTCGACACCGACCGGGAGCGTGATCGCCGTGTTCAGCCTGGCGGCATCCCAGATGCCCGGCAACGGGTGGATCTCGCCGAACCCGCACAGCTCGCCGAGCCCGACCCAGCCGGACCAGATGGCGACCGCGGCGGGCGCGGCGATGAGCAGGACCGGCCACCAGGGCATGCGGCGGCCGTTCACCGTGCACCTCCTGTGACCTCGGCGAGGACCGGCCACAGCCGGTCGTTGCGGCCCCACTGCGGGTCGATGACGGTGACCTGCCAGGCGCCGCACAGCGCGCGGACAGCGTCCCGGCTGCACTCTCCCCAGCCGCACGATGCGCGCCGAATGCGGTGCACGGTTTGCCCGCGATGCGGCTTACCGGCTCGGCCCGGCCGTAGCCGATCCGCCAGTAGGGCAGGTGGCCCGGGTCGCGTGTGATGATCCGGAGCCCGGCTGCGTCTGCGGTCACGGCAATGCGGCAGGTGAGTGTGAGATCCGCGAAACCCTCAACGGCCGCACGCTGCTCGTACAGCCGCGTGGAGCCGCACTCGTGATCGGTGAGACCTGGCTGGCTCCCGTGCGTGACGTACCCGGCCCGGTTGGCGGCGACCAGGACCGGGACAAGTAGCACCGTCTCCGGGTCTGGCGGTCCCATGTAGCCGGGGGTCTGCCCGATCCTGCCTTCGAGCCATTGGGCGGTCAGTTCGCCGAGATCGGCGAGGGTCTGCGCCGCGCGCCACTTCGCTCTGTCCGCGCGGTTCACCGGGCACCCCGGCACGACGGCGCGGGACCCACACGAACCGGTACAGGCCCGGGCAGGCGATGGCCCAGCACGACTCGTGCTCGCAGCCTCGCGGCGGTGGCGCGCTCATGCCGATCTCGCGGCACAGCGGCCCAGCCCACGCAGCGGCGCGGCCGGTTGTCAGGTCAGCGCGCATGGCGGCCCCCTTTGATCAGGCGAAGGTGCCGGGGCCTGCGCGGCCCGGCGTTCGCGTGCACGGCTGTGCGCACAGCCTCGTGCCGGCCGCCACCGGCCTCCAGGCCGTCCCCAAAGCCGTCCCTGTAACTGGCGCGGAAGAGCACATCCAGAGCCTCCATCACGCCGGCGCAGTGGATGACCTGGGCAGCGATGTGCGCGGTAAGCCGCACGATCACCGGCCACAGCTTGCGCTCGGCCGCGCGGTGGCCGGCCAGGAATCCGCGCGCGAGGACGCTGCGGAGCTGCTGCGCGCTTATCTCCGCGACCCCGCGCAGCGCCATGAACGCCCCGGTGTCAACTTCCATCGCTGCCACCTCCCGGCGGCAGGGACCGGCGGCGCCTGCCGCCGGTCATCCTCTGCAGCACGGCGATGTCGGGCGGCACCTCGAGGCCGGTCATGACGTGCCTGCCTGTCGCAGGACGCCGGCGAGGTCCCGCAGTTGCGCAGCGGCGTCCTCGGCGATGATCTGGCGGTCCGCGGTCTCGTCGCCGAGCCGGTCATCGATCCACGAGGCGAGGCTGGCGAGCTGCGCCGCGATGCCGGACGGGGCCGCAGCCTCCCCGGCCCGCCAGGCGCGCCACAGCAGCGATACCACCGTGCGGCACGCGGGGTCGTCCCAGCCCACCAGCCAATGAATGATCCGGATGTCGTAAGAGCCGAGGTCGACGCCGGCCAGGGCCGCAGTGAACGCCTTGAGGCGCACCTCGGGCTGCGTATACCCGCCGGGCGGACGGGCGTCGAACGCGGCCGTGGTTGTGTAGCCGGTGGGGTCCGGAGCGGCGTCCGGTTGACGGCCTGGCCGCCGTCATCGATGGTTTCCATGGGTCCTGTCCTCTCGTGCGGGGGATGGGATCTCAGGGCCGTCGCAGCGTTGAGAGCGCATGCGGCGGCCCGCCTTGCGTTATGGGGGTCCCGCGGCCGTCGGCGTCCTGGGAGCCAAACCCGGGAGCCAACGACGGCGGAATGTTCCGGATCGGCGTGGATCGGCGTGGACAAGCGCCCTAGCGCGACCTGGACGGCATGGATGCGCGTGGACGAACCCAGACAGGCGGTTCGTAGCAGCCGTATAGGGAATTACTGATCACATACGAGCTTGAATCGTCAGTATGTGGTGTCGTAAGTGACATATTTGGCGTTCCGCGGGCAGGGCTCGCCGAAGGGCAACATCCCTGTCCCGGTCCGGGCTTCCGGCCGCCGCCACCAAGCTGCCGCACCACTGTGACCTCGAGCGGTGCTGGAGGTGCCCGGCGTGGCGTGGGCAGGGTCGGGGCCGCCGCAGGCGGTGCCGGTGAGACGGCGTCGAGCGCGCGGCTGCGCGCCAGTGCACCGTGCTGCCGCCGCGGCGGGCGCCGCCCGGCCGCGTCCGGCCGGGTCCGCGCCCGCGCCCGCGCCGAGGTGCGCGGCCCGCGGCCGGGGTAGTACGGGCGCTCGCGTCATTTCCCCTGTCATGTCCGCCGCCCGGCTCGGGATACCGCCGCATGCACCTCGCTGACCTGGAAAGATCGAAGATGGAGGTTGTGGTGGTCATCGAGTGGAACCCGTCCCGTGGGGCAACGCTTGGCGTCGAGTGGGAGCTTCAGCTCATCGACGCGCAGAGCAGGCTGCTGCGGCAGGACGCGGGTGAGGTGCTCGCCCTGCTGCCCAGGCTCAGCGAGAGCGGAGATCATCCCAAGATCCGTCATGAGCTGATGCAGTCCACGGTCGAGGTGGTCACGGGTATCTGCTCCACCGCGGCGGAGGTGAAAGCCGACCTCGCCGCGACCATCGGTGAACTCCAGCGGATCACCAGCGCGCGAGGTACGATGCTGGCCTGCGCTGGGACGCATCCCGTCAGTGATTGGCGTGATGCGAGGATGGCGCCGATTCAGCGGTATGCGGAGCTCATCGAGCAAATGCAGTGGCTTGCGCGCCGGATTCAGACCTTCGGTGTGCACGTCCACGTAGGCCTGCGTGATGGGAGCAAGGCGATTCCAATCGTCAATGCTCTCGCCGCATACCTGCCGCATTTTCTCGCGCTTACCGCCTCCAGTCCGTACTGGTGCGGGCGGGACACCGGGCTGGCATCCAGCCGGTCGGTGGTATTCGGCGCCTTGCCGACGGCCGGGCCACCGCCCCAACTGGCCAGGTGGAGTGAGTTCGAGGACTACATGGACACGCTGCTTCGCGCCGGGACCGTCCGGAGCATCAAAGAGGTGTGGTGGGATATCCGGCCGCACCCCGATTTCGGGACCGTGGAGATCCGCATGTTCGACGGGCTGCCCACTCAGCGTGAGATCGGCATGGTCGTGGCGCTCTCGCAGTGCCTGGTCCAGCTCTTCGACTTCCAGCTCGACCGCGGGTACACGCTGCCGAACCCGGCGGCGTGGGTGATCAGGGACAATAAGTGGCGGGCCACCAGGTACGGGCTCGACGCGATCGTGATCATCGATGACATGGGTGCGACCGCGCCGCTGCGTGACGAGCTGTACGAGCTCGTGCGCGAGCTTGAGCCCGTCGCCGACCGGATGGGCTGCTCGGACGAGCTCAGCGTGGTCTCCGACGTGCTCGAACACGGGGCCTCGTACGAGCGGCAGCGCGCGATCATCGACGATGGCGGCGAGCCGGCCGACGTGGTCGACGCGCTCGTCACGGAGTTCGCCGAGGACAGGTTCGTCGCGTCGGGGGAGGTGACGTATGCCCGCACATGACCCACTCGGGGGGCTGGACGCGTTCTTGTCCGCCCGCGCCGACGAGCTTGTCGCGTTCCGCAGGGATCTGCACGCGCACCCCGAGCTTGGGTACCACGAGCACCGGACCACACGCCTGGTGGCCGCGCAGCTGACCGCCGCGGGACTGCGCCCGGCCATCCTGCCGAAGGGCACCGGCCTGGTCATCGACGTCGGTGACCGCGCCGGGCCGGTGGTCGCGCTGCGCGCCGACCTCGACGCGCTCCCCGTGTCCGACGAGAAGAACGTGCCCTACCGCTCGACCGTGCGCCACGTGTGCCACGCGTGCGGGCATGATGTGCACACGGCGGTCCTGGTCGGGGCCGGGCTCTACCTGGCACGGCTCGCGGCAGCGGACGAGCTGCCCGGACGCGTCAGGCTGGTTTTCCAGCCCGCCGAGGAGGTCCCGGGCGGCGCCCTTGACGTGCTCGCCGCCGGCGGGATCGCGTCCGTCGACCGGATCTTCGCGCTGCACTGCGACCCACGCCTCGATGTGGGCAAGGTCGGCCTGCGCACCGGCCCGATCACCGCGGCCTGTGACAAGATCGCGGTCCGGGTCGCGGGGCCGGGCGGGCACACCGCACGGCCGCACCTGACCGCCGACCTCGTCTACGCGCTAGGCAAGATCGTTACTGAGCTTCCCGCCGCGCTGTCGCGGCGGGTGGACCCGCGATCCAGCCTCAGCCTCGTGTGGGGAAGAGTGAGCGCAGGCTCCGCGGCGAACGCCATCCCCGACGACGGGATCGCGGAGGGGACCGTGCGCTGCCTTGACGACGAGGCCTGGCACGCGGCGCCGGACCTGCTCAAGGCCCTGGTCGACTCGGTGGCGAGTGCCTATGGCGTGCTGGCCGAGCTGAGCTACCAGCGCAACGTGCCGCCCACGGTGAACGAGGCGGTGAGCGTTCAGATGCTCACCGACGCCGTCGAGCAGGTGCTCGGCGGCGACGCCGCCTCCCCGGCGCCGCAGAGCCTGGGCGGCGAGGACTTCGCGTGGTATCTGGAGTCGATCCCCGGCGCGCTCGCACGGCTCGGAACCCGCGGCCCAGGCGTGCCCGGCGACCTGGACCTGCACCAGGGCACGTTCGACGTTGACGAGCGCGCGATCGGCATCGGCGTCAAGGTCATGGTGGCGACCGCGCTCAGGGCGCTCGGTGGGAGCCGGCCCGCGCTGCGGCCAGCCCGCCCCGCCGTCCAGGTCACGGGCGCCGCCCAGATGCCGGGCGCCGTCCAGGACGGGGTGGACGGCCAGGACGGGGTGGACGGCCGGGACGGGGTGGACGGCCAGGACGGGGTGGACGGCCGGGACGGGGTGGACGGCCAGGACGGGGTGGACCACTACGGTGACCACCGGGCGGGGCGGGCAAGCCGGGCCGGACTGACCACCTCGCTGGGCTGACCGCCCGCCAGCCACCGGACACCCGCGGGGCTGTCGGCGGGCTGACTTCGGGCCGGTGGCGGTAGCCTGGCTACCAATGACATACCAGCCCACGCTCGAGCACATCACCCGGGCCCCCAAGGTGCTGCTGCACGACCACCTCGACGGCGGCCTGCGGCCGGGGACGATCGCCGAGCTTGCCCGCGATGTCGGCTACCGCGAGCTGCCCACCGGCGACACGGGCCAGCTTGCCGAATGGTTCAGCCAGATAGCGGATTCTGGCTCGCTGGAACGGTACCTGGAGGCGTTCAAGCACACCGTGGCGGTCATGCAGACCCCCGAGGGCCTGGCCAGAGTGGCGGCGGAGTGCGCGGAAGACCTGGCCGCGGACGGGGCGGTATACGCCGAGGTGCGGTTCGCGCCCGAGTTGCACACCGAGCGCGGGCTCAGCCTGGACCAGGTGGTCGAGGCCGTGCTCGGCGGTTTCGCCGCGGGCACCAGGTCCCGCGACATCCGGATCGGCGTACTGCTCACCGCGATCAGGCACGCGGCCCGATCGATGGAGATCGCCGAACTCGTGGTGCGATACCGTGACGCGGGCGTGGCCGGCTTCGACATCGCCGGGCCTGAGGCGGGCTACCCGCCGACCCGCCACCTCGACGCCTTCGAATACCTGCAGCGGGAGAACGCGCACTTCACGATCCACGCGGGTGAGGGGTTCGGGCTGCCGTCCATCTGGCAGGCGATCCAGTGGTGCGGGGCGGACCGGCTCGGCCACGGCGTCCGGATCATCGACGACATCACCGGCGACGGGCCGGACATGGCGGCCGTCGCCAGAGATTCCGGCGACGGCGGCACGCCGAAGCTGGGACGGCTCGCCGCGTACGTGCGTGACAAGCGGATCCCGCTGGAGATGTGCCCGACCTCCAACGTGCACACCGGAGCCGCACGGTCCGTGGCCGAGCACCCGATCGGCTTGCTGCGGCGGCTGAACTTCCGTGTCACGGTGAACACAGACAACCGGCTCATGAGCGCGACCAGCTTGTCCGGGGAGTTCGCGCGGCTGGTCGAGGCGTTCGGCTACGGCTGGGACGACCTGCAGTGGTTCACTATTAACGCCATGAAGTCGGCGTTCCTGCCCTTCGACGAGCGCCTGGAGCTCATCAACGGTGTCATCAAGCCAGGATTCGCACAGCTCAAATGGCGCGGAAGCAAGCCGCTCGCGTGACCTGCCCGCGTTCGCCGCGCCCGCGCCGCGGGCCGGATTCGGCGCGGCTGGGGTGCGGAGCGCCACGGGCCGCACGGTGTTCCGCTCGCCGGGCGCGGTCGCGATCTGGTACGTGTGGCTGATCTTCGCCGCGCTCAACCTGATCGATCTGGCCGTGCAGGGCCACGACCACACGTCGGCCGTGATCGCGGCGGTCCTTGTGCTGATCACCGGGATCGTCTTCGTCACCGCTTTGCGCCCGCGGATCATCGCCGACGACGACGCGGTGACGCTGCGCAACCCGATGCGCGACATCCGGGTGCCCTGGGGTGCGGTGACCCTGATCGACCTGCACGAGGCCGTCCGTGTGCACTGCGCGACCGGGGCCGGCGAGGCCGCGGCAGGCGGGGCGGCCCCGCAGCGCGTGCTGCGCAGCTGGGCGCTTCAGTCGTCGCGCCGAAGCCGGATGAAGGCGCAGACGCGGGCGCGGGCGCGGGAGGCGGAGGTGACCCGGGGCAGCCCGGGGTTCGCCCAGGTGCCACGGGACGTGCAGGCGCTCACCGCGCAGTCGGCGGCCGCGCGCGCCGTCATCGAGCTTGACGAGCTGCGCGCCGCCGCCGAACGCAGCGCCGCCGCCGAACGCAGCGCCGCCACCGGGCCCCGCGCCGCCACCGGGCCCCGCGCCGCCACCGGGCCCCGCGCCGCTCCCGGGCCCGGCGCCGCTCCCGGGCCCGGCGCCGCTCCCGGGTCCGGCGCCGCCGCACAGCCCGCGGTTCCCGCCGTCACCTGGTCGATCGCGTCGGCCGCCGCGATCGCGCTTCCCGCGCTGCTTGTCGCGGTGGTCAGCCTGATTCCCTGAGCGGGCAGCGGGCAGCGGGCAGCAGGCAGCGGGCTAGGCGACGTCCGCGAGCACCCGGGCGAGGAGCGCGCCGATCCTGACCGCGGCGGCCTGGCCGGCGGCCAGCACCGCCGCGTGGTCGAGCGGCTCGCCCGACAGGCCCGCGGCCATGTTGGTGACCAGGGACAGGGCGAGCACGTCCAGCCCTGCCTCACGCGCGGCGATGGCCTCGAGAACGGTGGACATGCCGACCAGGTCGGCGCCGAGCGTGCGCGCCATGCGGATCTCGGCGGGCGTCTCGTAGTGCGGTCCGGGGAAGCAGGCGTAGACGCCCTCGGCCAGTGCCGGATCCTGCTGTCGCGCCAGCGCCCGCAGCCGCGGCGTGTACAGGTGCGTGAGGTCCACGAATCTCGGGCCGGTGAGGGGAGACCGGCCGGTCAGGTTGAGGTGATCGCTGATGAGCACGGGCTGGCCGATGGAGAACTCCGCGCGGATGGCACCCGCCGCGTTGGTCAGCACGACGGTGCGCGCGCCCGCTGCGGCAGCCGTTCGGATGCTATGTACCGCCGCTTGCGGGCCGCGGCCTTCGTACAGGTGGGTACGTCCGAGAAAGATCAGCAGGCGGTGGCGGCCCGCGGGTACGGAACGGATCCGGCCCGCGTGGCCGCCGGCCGCCGGGGCCGCGAAGCCAGGCAGATCGGTTGCCGCCAGCTCGTCGCTCGGCGGCCCGAACGCGTCCGCGGCGCCGCTCCAGCCCGATCCGAGCACGACCGCCGCGGTGTGCGTGTCGGCGCCCGTGCGCTCGCGGAGCACCCCGGCGGCCGCGCGCGCGGCCTGGTACGGGTCGTCAGTCACGTCAGCCGAGGGTACGCGGCCCGGCGCGCGCCCGCGTGGCCGGGCCCCGGCTCCGCCAAGGTCTCCGGGACACGCCCTACCGGCACGGCCGGGCCCGCAACGCCGCGACGTACTCCCCGGGCGCGCCCGCCTGCGCCGCGGCGTCGGCGATGACGCCAACGTAGCGCGCGGCCGGCAGGCCGCCCTCGTAGCCGTTCAGCACGTACAGCCAGGCCAGCACTTCGCCCTCACGCGTGCGGACCCTCACCTTGATCTTCTCGTAGTACCCCAGGGTGGCGCCGTCCCACTGGTCAAGCGCCCGCTGGTCCATCTCCGCGATCTCGTAGAGCACCACGAACACCCGCGCCGTGTCGTCCTTGTCCTCCACGACGGTGGCGAGCGCGCCTTCCCAGCCGAGGTCCTCGGCGCCGAACGTCAGCCGCCAGCCGTCCAGCCAGCCGGCGCCGCGTTGCGGCGAGTGCGGGCAGCGCAGCGCCATCTGGGCAGCGTTCATGTTGCTGCCGTACGCCGCGTACAAGGCCACGAAGGTCAAGCGTACGGGCTGGCCGGGGCGGTGCACGCGCGGGTGCGTCACAATGGAGGGCTCGTCGAGTGCGTATCGGCAGACTGCGCACGTGCGGAAAAGGGGATACCGTGACCGCCGGACGTACCCGGATCGTGATCATCGGCGGCGGGCCGGGCGGGTATGAGGCCGCCCTGGTCGCGGCGCAGCTCGGAGCCAATGTCACGGTGGTGGAGCGCGACGGCGCCGGCGGCGCGTGCGTGCTCACGGACTGCGTGCCGTCCAAGACCCTGATCGAGACGTCGGTCACCATGACGCGGCTGGCCTCCGCCGGTGATCTCGGCGTGCGGGTCGGCACCGGCGCCGCGGCGGTGGACGCGCCGCGGCTGAACACAAGGGTGAAGGCGCTGGCCAGGCGGCAGTCGGCTGACGTAGCGTCCCGGCTGGCCGCGGAGGGTGTGCGCACGGTGGCCGGCCAGGGCAGGCTGGTGGAACCGGGTCTCGTGGCCGTGGGTGACCGCCGGTTCAGCGCGGATGTGATCCTGATCGCGACAGGCGCGCATCCGCGGGTGCTGCCGGACGCCCTGCCCGACGGGGAGCGGATCCTGGACTGGCGGCAGATCTACGATCTTCCCGAACTGCCGCCGCAGCTGATCGTGGTCGGCTCCGGCGTGACCGGCGCGGAGTTCGCCTGCGCGTACCAGGCGCTTGGCTCGCAGGTCACCCTGGTCTCCTCGCGCCAGCGGGTGCTGCCGCACGAGGACGTGGACGCCGCGGTGGTGGTGGAGGACGTGTTCAGGCGGCGCGGCATGACGGTGCTCAGCCGGTCGCGGGCGGCGGCGGTGAAACGCACCGCCGACGGCGTCGTGGTGACCTTGGAGGACGGCAGGACCGTGGCGGGCTCGCACTGCCTGCTCACCGTCGGCATGACACCGAGCACGTCCGGCCTCGGCCTGGTGGAGATGGGTGTCCGCCTGGATGGGCAGGGGTTCGCCGAGGTGGACAGGGTGTCGCGGACCTCGGCGCCGGGGGTGTACGCGGCCGGCGACTGCACGGGGCTGCTGATGCTCGCGTCGGTGGCGGCGATGCAGGGCCGGATCGCGATGTGGCACGCGCTTGGCGAGGCGGTAACCCCGCTCAGGCTCTCGCACGTGGCCGCCACGGTGTTCACCGAGCCCGAGATCGCGACGGTGGGCGTGACCCAGGCCGCCGTGGCGGCCGGGACGGTCGACGCGCGGGTGGTCAAGCTGCCGCTCGCTACCAACCCCCGGGCCAAGATGCAGGGTTCGCGCGACGGGTTCGTCAAGCTGTTCGCCCGCCACGGCACCGGCATCGTGCTCGGCGGCGTTATCGTCGCGCCGCGCGCGAGCGAGCTGATCCTGGCCCTGTCCCTCGCGGTCGAACAGCAGCTGACGGTGGACCAGATGGCGCATACCTTCGCCGTGTACCCGTCGATGTCCGGCAGCGTGACCGAGGCCGCGCGCAGGCTCATGCAGTCCGCGGCGAACACCGACTGATCCCTAACGGCGCTGCTTAGTGGGTTGGGTGACCAAGATCCGGGTCGTCGGGAACGGGCAGGCCGTGCTGGCGAAGCCGTGCCGCGCGGATGTCGTCCGCGTAGACCGCCACCGTGAACAGGCTCCCTGCCAGCGCGAGCGCGGGCACCATCAGCCGCAGCCAGATCGGTCCTGGCAGCAGCGCGAGCAGCAGGCAAACCGGGATCATGACGATGAGGTGCCGCGCGACGACGCGCCCGCGCCAGCCCGCGTCGATGAGCTCGTGGCGCACCCATTCCCTGTTTTCGGGGCGCAGCCGCAGCCCGAACGCGAACCGCAGCCGGCCGGCCAGGTTCGGGTCGCCGGGCAGCCGGGTCATGGTGCGCCGCCACGGCCGCGGCGAAGGCTCATGATGTCGTCAGGTCCTTGATCCGCTCGTCAGTCGCTGATCTGGCAGATGGCCTCGCCGCTCGAGACATTCTGGCCGACCGTGACCACGAGCCCGGTCACGGTGCCATCCTTGTGCGCGGCGAGCGGCTGCTCCATTTTCATCGCCTCTAGCACGACAATTGTGTCGCCGGCCGATACGCGCTGGCCTTCGGCGGCGACAAGCTTGACGATAGTGCCCTGCATGGGGCTGACCAGTGTGTCGCCTCCGGCCGTTGCGGCGGTCCGCCGGCCGCGGGGCCGGGTGCGCTGTGCGCCGCGGCCGGGCTGGCCCGTGGCCGGACCCGCCGCCCCGGCGGGCGCCGCCGCGGCGGTGCGGCTGTCACTCGCGGGATCCATCATGAGGAACCCCGGTGGCAGCACGACCTCGAGCCGTTTGCCCGCTACCTCGACGGTGATCCGCTCGCGATCGGCCGGGCCAGTGTGATCATCGCTTACGTTGCCGGTGAACGGCTCGATGTGGCCGTCGAACTCGGTCTCGATCCACCGGGTGTGGACGCTGAAGGGCTCCGCGGTGAAGGCCGGGTCCGTGATGACGGCGCGGTGGAAACCGAGCACGGTAGGCATCCCGCCGATCTCGAACTCCGCCAGGGCGCGCCTGGCCCGTTCGAGCGCTTGGCGCCGGTCGGTACCGGTCACGATGAGCTTGGCGATCAGTGAGTCGAAGGCCTGCGGCACCGTCATGCCCTCGCGGTAACCGGCGTCGAGCCGGACGCCCGGTCCGGACGGCGGCTGCCAGCGGCTGATCCTTCCTGGGGCCGGCACGAAGCCCCGGGCCGGATCCTCGGCGTTGACCCGGAACTCGATCGAGTGCGCCCGTGGCTGCGGGTCGGGATAGCCGACCGGTTGGCCATCGGCGATCCGGAACATCTCGCGCACCAGGTCGAGCCCGGTCACCTCCTCGGTGACCGGATGCTCGACCTGAAGCCTGGCGTTCACCTCGAGAAAGGAGACGGTTCCGTCCTGACCGACGAGGAACTCACACGTGCCGGCCCCCACGTATCCGGCTTCGCGGAGGATCGACTTCGACGACTCGTAGAGCACCCGGATCTGCTCTGGGGTGAGGAACGGCGCGGGCGCCTCCTCGACCAGCTTCTGGTGACGGCGCTGTAGCGAGCAGTCGCGCGTGGAGACGACGACGATGCCGCCGTGGCTGTCGGCCAGGCACTGGGTCTCGACGTGACGCGGCCGGTCCAGGTACCGCTCGGCGAAGCACTCGCCGCGGCCGAACGCCGCGACCGATTCGCGGACCGCGGACTCGTACTGTGGGCCGATCTCGTCGAGCGTGCGTGCGACCTTCAGCCCGCGCCCACCGCCGCCGAACGCGGCCTTGATGGCGACGGGCAGGCCGTGCTGCCGGGCGAACTCGGCCACGTCGGCGGCACCGGACACCGGCTCGGCCGTGCCTGGTACCAGTGGCGCACCCGCGTCCATGGCGATACGCCGTGCGCTTACCTTGTCACCAAGTGCGCGGATGGCGGACGGTGGAGGCCCGATCCAGGTCAGGCCCGCGTCGAGGACCGCCTGCGCGAAGTCCGCGTTCTCCGCGAGGAACCCGTAGCCGGGGTGGACCGCGTCGGCCCCGGCCTGCGCCGCCGCCTTGAGGAGCTTCGCGATGTCCAGATAGGAGTCGGCGGCGGTCTGCCCGCCGAGCCCGTATGCCTCGTCCGCCATCGTGACGTGCAGCCCATCGACGTCGGGTTCCGCGTAGACGGCAACACTGGCCAGATCCGCATCGCGACAGGCGCGGGCGACTCGGATCGCGATCTCGCCGCGGTTAGCGATGAGGATTTTGCGCACGGAACGCCTCCTCTCGGCTGAGGTAGGAGTCTAAAGGGTGCCGTTTGGCCTGCCGCTTGAGGACCGGTACTGGACCGGTCGCGACCGCGCGGAATTTGCTCGCTACCGCGAGCAAATTCCACGCCGGCCATGCGCCTCAGCACGTGTGTGCGGCCAGTTCGGTCCGGCGGGCGTTTCGGTCCGGGCGGGCGCTTCGGTCCGGCGGGCGCTTCGGTCCGGGTGGAAGTTCGGTTCTGGCGGTCGCTTCGGTCAGCGCGGCAGCGCGCTCGCGCGCCAGGCACCCGGCCCGCGCGGCAGGGGTGCGGACGACAGCCGGCTCCGGTCAGCCCAGCTGGGCCGGCCGCCGGTCCGCCGGTGGCCCGCGGCGGCCGCGTCTGCGGCGCGCCGCACGGCGGCAGCGCGGTAAAGCGCGAGCGCGGCCACCAGGGCAGCGGTCTCCGCTGCGGTCAGGTCCCCGCGCACCACGCGGAACAGCGGCAGCGCGGCTGCGTCGGTCACGGGCAATCCTCCACCGGGTGTTACCTGCTCTCAGGCAAGTATTACCTGTGCCGCTACGCGTGCGTTGATCCCTACTTGCGTATCTTGCCCGTGCCGATGCCGAACTCGCGGTGGACGCGCTCCCAGAACGCGTCCCGCAGCCATTCCCTGGCCTCCTGGTAGGGGCGCAGCGACAGGCCGAGCTGCTTTTCGGCCTCGACGAGCAGCTCCTTGTCGATGACCGGCGGAAGGATCGGCCCGGGAAGCAGGTCACGGATGTTGTCCCGGCCGCGGGTGAGGATCCATTTCTGCGCCACGTGCTCGCCAGCCTCCTCGACCCGGTCGCGGTCTGGGCCGAGGCGGGTCGCCGCCGCGGTCATCACGCTGTGCCCGAAGACCCTGGTGGTGCGCGGCGCTGGCCGGTCGCCGAACAGCTGCGCAGGTGACGGTGCGGCGTGCGATGCGACAGAGTCCGGCCGGGCCGGCTCGGCGACAGCGATCTGATGCTTGGTGAAGTACGCCTTGAGGAACGCGGCGTCAAGCACCTCGACGGTGTCGGACTCCCAGACCAGGCGCTCGGCCTGATTGGTGCCGTACGGCGGCTCGACTCCCCACAGGTGGACGCGGACCCCGTAGGCCTGCGCGGCCTCGACGGCGGGCACCATGTCCTCGTCGCCGGCCACGAGCACGGCGTCCGTAATCGCCCGGTGCCTGGCCAGCGCCTCCATGTCGGCGCGGATCTGGGCGTCCACGCCCTTCTGCTGGCCGCGCGCGTTGAGGTTGCCCAGGCGCAGTTTGACCCACGACATCTGCGCGATGACGCGCTGGTCGATCGTTGGCACCCTGTCTTTGGCCGCGTCGTACCAGTACACGCGCAGCAGTTCGCCGCGGAGCAGGCTCTCCGCGTACTGGGTCAGCGTCCTGATGAGCCGGTCCGCGTCGACCCGGTACTCCCGCCGCGATCTCGCGTCGAACAGCAGCTCACCCGCTGCGGCGTAGATGTACCCGACGTCCACCATGATCGCGTAGCGCGCGACGATCGGCAGTGGGTTCGCCAACTCTGTCATGGTGCTATCGACTCTAAGGCAGCACTTCCTGTCCCTGTGCCGTCACAACGGGATGTTGCCGTGTTTCTTGGGCGGCAGCGTCTGCCGCTTGGTGCGCAGCGTGCGCAGTGCACGGAGCACACAGCCACGGGTTTCCGCGGGCCTGATCACCGCGTCGACGTAGCCGCGTTCCGCCGCGGTGTAGGGATTGGCGAGGCTGTCCTCGTATTCGGCGATCCGCTGCGCGCGCACCCGGTCCGGTTCACGCGCTTCGGCAAGCTCTCGCCTGAACAGGATGTTGACCGCGCCCTGCGCCCCCATCACCGCTATCTGCGCTGTCGGCCAGGCCAGGTTGACGTCGCCGCCGAGGTGCTTCGACCCCATCACGTCGTAGGCGCCGCCGTACGCCTTGCGGGTGATTACAGTGATCTTGGGCACGGTGGCCTCGGCGTACGCATAGATCAGCTTCGCGCCGTGCCGGATGATGCCGCCCCATTCCTGGCCGGTGCCCGGCAGGAATCCGGGCACGTCCACGAAGGTCAGCAGGGGGACGTTGAACGCGTCGCAGGTGCGCACGAACCTCGCGGCCTTCTCCGACGCGTCGATGTCGAGGCAGCCGGCGAAGTGCATCGGCTGGTTGGCGACCACCCCGACGCTGCCGCCGTCCACCCGGCCGAACCCGACGATCACGTTCGCCGCGAACCCGGCGTGCACCTCGAGGAACTCGCCGCCGTCGAGAACATGCTCGATCACCGTATGCATGTCGTACGGCTGGTTCGCCGAATCTGGGATGAGCGTGTCAAGTTCGGCGTCCGCGTCGGTGATCCCGGCGTCCGCCGCCGCGCCGGTGGTGGGCGGGTCCTCCAGGTTGTTGGACGGCAGGTAGGAGAGCAGCGCCCGCGCGTAGTCGAGGCAGTCGCTCTCGTCCGCGGCCTGGTAGTGCGCCACCCCCGACTTCGTGCTGTGCGCGTGCGCGCCGCCGAGGTCCTCGAAGCTGACCTCCTCACCGGTTACGGTCTTGATCACGTCGGGCCCGGTGATGAACATGTGCGAGGTCTGGTCGACCATGAGCGTGAAGTCGGTGAGGGCGGGTGAGTAGACGGCGCCACCGGCGCACGGCCCCATGACCAGGGAGATCTGCGGAATCACCCCGGACGCGATCACATTGCGGTAGAAGATCTCCCCGAACAGGCCGAGCGCCACCACGCCCTCCTGGATACGGGCGCCGCCGCCGTCGTTGACGCCGATGATCGGGCAGCCGGTCTTGAGCGCGTGGTCCATGACCTTGACGATCTTGGCGCCGTACACCTCGCCGAGCGAGCCGCCGAAGACGGTGAAGTCCTGGCTGAAGATACAGACCGGACGCCCGTCGACCGTGCCGAAACCGGTGACCACGCCGTCGCCGTACGGCCGGTTGGCCTGGATGCCGAAACCGGTCGCGCGGTGCCTGGCCAGTTCGTCGAATTCGGTGAAGGATCCGGCGTCGAGAAACTGGTCGATCCGCTCCCGCGCGGTCATCTTGCCCCGGTCGTGCTGAACGGCCACGGCCCGCTGTGATCCGGCGTGGATGGCCTTGCTCCTGCGCCGCCCGAGGTCGGCGATCTTCGCTGCCGTGGTATGCGGCGCCGCCTCGTTCGCCTCGTCCGCCTCGTCCGCCGTGTTCGCCTCGTCCGCCGCGCCGGCCGCGTGGGCACCCGCCCGGCTGGGCGGGTCCGACCGTCGCCCGGCGTGGATGTCTCGCCCGACGGCGGGCGTTGATCGGGGGCGAGCTTCTCGTTCGGCGCGGACCACTTACTCGCCGTGTCGCTGGGCATGGGCACGTCGGTGGGCATGGGCACAGGGTAACCAGGTCATCTCCGTGCCGCCGCCTGCGACCGTCGCCATATCAGCTGCAGCATCTCAGATTAGAGATAGCATGGGAGGTATGGACGGCACGGCGCCGAAGGCGCGGCAGGCAGAAAGGGCATCAGAGCCATCTCCGGTCACTCAAGCGCCAGATACCCCGCAGAGCGCGCAGCCACCGGAAGACCCGGCGGCCGCCGGGCAGTTGCCGCTGCTGCCCGGCTTCCGCGAGATGGCGATGCGGAGCATGTCGCGCGAGCGGCGCAGGCTGATCGCCGACCTGGCGGTGCAGCGCCAGGCAGCGCGGCTCTCGCAGACGGAGGTGGCCGCGCGCATGGGGACGTCGCAGTCCGCGGTCGCGCGGCTGGAGACCGGATCCGCTGACGTGCGCGCGTCCACGCTGGAGCGCTACGCGGCCGCGATCGGCTGCCAGATTACGTGGCAGCTTCGGGACTGAACCAACGCCCAACCGACTCGAGGAGAGCGACGATGAACGCACGGACGGAGCATCAGTCCCCGCCAGAATGGCCGCGGCGGCCTGGCCCGCCGGAAGAGCCCGGATGGCCGGGCCGTCCCGCCCCGCACCCTGGTGCGCCCTCCCCGCCGCAACCGCGGCCGTCGCCGCTCGTCTCGCCCGGCCGCGCCTGGATCGACTCAGGCGACTGGCAGGGCCGGCTGAACGAGCGACTGCTCGAACAACGAGTCGTGATGGCGCACGGCCACCTCGACGAGCCGACCGCGACGCTGCTTTGCGCACAGCTGCTCACCCTCGACGCCGACAGTTCGGACCGTACGGCGCCGGTCAAGCTGCACCTGCAGAGCCTGACCGCGGACCTGCAGGCCGCGCTGACCGTGATGGATGCGCTCGACGCGATGGGCGTGCCTGTGCACGCGTTCGCGCGCGGCCAGCTCAGCGGCCCGGCACTCGGTGTGCTCGCGGCGGTGGGCCGCCGGGTTGCCTACCCCAATGCGGGGTTCCTGCTCGTCGAGCCGGAAACCGGTTTCGACGGCACCGCGGCGGACCTGGCGAGCAGCCAGCGGCAGTTCGCGACCATGCTGGACGCGCTCTACTTCCGGCTCGCCGACGTCACCGGCCGCGAGGTCGACGAGATCAGGGACGACGCACGGCGCCGCCGCTTCTTCAGTGCGGCCGAGGCGGTGAGCTACGGGCTCGTCCAGGAGGTGACGCAGGCCCGGCGCGGGTCCTGACCGGCGCCCGGTCGGGCCGCACCCTTACTGACGGCGCCCAATCGGCCATCCACGGCCTCCGCCCGGTCTGGGATCGGCCGGCCGCGGCGGCGGACCGGGCTCATGGCGGCCCGCACGCGAGCCGGGGAGCGGGTGACGGGGCAGATGCAAGGTTCTGTTAACCCGGGGGCGCCGATAATGGGGCGTGTGACCGGCCCTCAGGCTGCTGAACGTGACGCGGCCCGCATGGAGATGCCCGCCCGGATGCGCCGCGACGTCCGGCTGCTCGGCGACCTGCTCGGCGAGACGCTGGCCGAGACCGACGGCCAGGACGCGCTTGACGACGTCGAGCAGCTCCGCCGCCTCGCGATCGCCGCGCGCGCGGGCAACGCCGGCGACGACGAGATCGCGGCGCTCGTCGCGAGCTGGCCGGTGGAGCGGGCGGAATTGGTCGCGCGTGCTTTCACGGTCTACTTTCACCTCGTCAACCTCGCCGAGGAACTGCAGCGGATCCGCACCCTGCGCGAGCGCGACACCAGCGCCACGCCGGTCCGCGAGTCGCTCGCCGCCGCCGTGGACACGATCAGCCGCGAGCAGGGTCAGCGGCGGCTCAATGAGCTGCTCGGCAGCCTCGAAATCCACCCGGTGTTCACCGCGCACCCGACCGAAGCACGCCGCCGCGCCGTGGTCACCGCGCTGCAGCGCATCACCGGCCTGCTGTGGGATCTCGATGACGAGCGGCGCGGGCCGCTTGAGCAGGTAGAGACCCGGCGGCGGCTGCGCGAGGAGGTCGACCTGCTCTGGCGCACATCGCCGCTCCGGGTGAAGGCGATGGGGCCGCTCGACGAGGTGCGCACCGTGATGGCGGCGTTCGACGAGACGATATTCCGCGTCGTGCCCGCCTTCTACCGCGCGGTCGACCGCACGCTGGCCGGGCCGCGGGCCGGTGCGGCCGCGCCGCCGTTGCCCGCGTTCCTGCGGTTCGGCAGCTGGGTAGGTGGCGACAGGGACGGCAACCCGTTCGTGACCTCGCAGGTCACCAGGGAGACCGTGCTCATCCAGGCCGATCACGTGCTGCGCGCACTTGGTAACGCGACGAACAGGATCGGCCGCGCGCTGACCGTGGATTCTTCGACCACCCCGCCATCGGATGGCCTGCGGCGGGCGCTCGCGGTGGCGGAGGCAGCGTACCCGGAGCTGCTCGGGGAGATCATCGCACGCTCCCCGCAGGAGCCGCACCGCCAGTACCTCCTCTATGTAGCCGAACGGCTGCGCGCGACCCGCCTCAGGCACGCGGACCTCGCCTATCCGGGGGCCGGCGAGTTCCTGGCCGATCTTCGCCTGGTGCAGGAGTCGCTGGCGCTCGCGGGCTGTTTCCGGCAGGCGTTCGGGGAATTGCAGCATCTGGTCTGGCAGGCGGAGACGTTCGGATTTCATCTGGCCGAGCTCGAGATCCGCCAGCACAGCGCCGTGCACGCGCAGGCGCTCGCCGAGCTGCGCGCGGACCTGCCGAGGTCACCGGAGACCGAGGAGGTGCTTGCCACGCTGCGGGTGGTCCGCTGGATCCAGGACCGGTTCGGTACCGACGCCTGCCGCAGGTACGTGGTGAGCTTCACCCGCTCCGCGGCGGACATCGCCGCCGTGTACGAACTTGCCGAGCGTGCGATGCCGGACGGCCGCGCGCTCGTGCTCGACGTGGTGCCGTTGCTGGAAAGCGGCGAAGACCTGCGCCGCGCGACGGACGTGCTCGACGAGATGCTCACGCTTGTGCCGGTGCGCAAGCGTCTCGCCGGCACCGGCCGGCGGATGGAGGTGATGCTCGGTTACTCCGACTCCGCCAAGGAGCTCGGGCCGGTGACCGCGACGCTCCTGCTGTACGACACGCAGGCCGCGCTGGCCCGCTGGGCGGCCGAGAACGACGTGCGGCTGACGCTGTTCCACGGCCGGGGCGGCGCGCTCGGCCGCGGCGGTGGCCCGGCCGGGCGGGCGGTGCTCGCCCAGGCCCCCGGCTCGGTCGGGGGCAGGTTCAAGGTGACCGAGCAGGGCGAGGTGGTGCTGGCCAGGTACGGTCACCTGGCCATCGCCCAGCGGCACCTCGAGCAGGTGACGTCCGCGGTGCTGCTGGCGGAGACGCCAGCCGCGGCCGAGCGGACCGCGGCCGCCGCGCAGCGGTACCGCGGCGAGGCCGACCGGATCGGCGCGGCGGCGCTGCGCGCCTACCGCGAGCTTGTCGAGGCCGATGGGTTCGCCGCCTGGTTCGCCAGGATCAGCCCGCTGCAGGAGATCGGCGGCCTGCGGATCGGCTCGCGGCCGGCCAGGCGTGGCACCGCGGCCGGGCTTGCGGACCTGCGCGCGATCCCCTGGGTGTTCGCGTGGACCCAGACCAGGGTGAACCTGCCCGGCTGGTTCGGGCTGGGCAGCGGTATCGCGGCGGTAGCGGCTGAGCCGGGCGGAATTGGGCTGCTGCGCGCGGCGTACCAGGAGTGGCCGTTGCTGCGGGTGCTGCTTGACAACGCGGAAATGAGCCTCGCCAAGACCGACCGCGACATCGCCGCGAGGTACCTCGCGCTCGGCGGCAGGGACGACCTGACGGCGCTTGTGCTCGCCGAGTACGACCGGACGATGGCGGTGACGGCCGAGGTCACCGGGCACGAGCGGCTGCTCGCCGAGCGCCCGGTGCTCTCGCGCGCGGTGGCGCTGCGCAATCCGTACGTGGATGCGCTCTCGCACCTGCAGCTGCGGGCGCTTGCGGCGCTGCGCGGCCCGGGCGGCGGCCAGGCCGGTCATGACCTGCTCGAGCGGTTGCTGCTGCTCACCGTCAGCGGCGTGGCCGCCGGCCTGCAGAACACCGGCTGAGCCGCCGCACGTAACGTGACACCGCCTGCTCGAGGCCCGGCCCCCGCTGGTCGCGCGGCACCCGCGGTCGCGGCCGCCGGCCGCCGGCCTGCTCGGGCTTACCCGCTCGCGGGCGCGGGCGTGGTCGCCTGGCCGGCCACGCCGCCACCGGCCTGCGGCGCGCCGGCGCCGGGCCGGCCGGTGGCGCGAACGAACGCGAGCGCGGCCGCGATACACGCGACGGGCACGGCGGGAACCACGTACCTGAGGTCGAAGTCGGCGGTCGCCACGGGCGTCAGCAGCAGGCCGACGGCGGTGAGCCAGGGCAGCAGCGCTGGCCCGCCCCACTCGCGCAGCCGTCTGATGCCGCCGCCGAGCCAGGACCTGACGATGGCGGCGAAGCCGATGAGCAGAATGATCGCGAGCAGCGGGCCGCGCAGGTAGACGAAGCGCTGGTAGCCACGCATGAACCCGGCGTAAGGCTCATACGCCTTCGTGGCGGCGGAGGCCGGGCCCGCGTAGGCGCGCTGGTCGGAGCGCACGGTCTTGCCGCCGGGGGTGCGCAGGTCCGGCGATACCCAGACGCGCTCCGCCGCGGCGAACTGGTACTTGCTCGCCGTGTAGGCGCTCGGGTGCTGCGGCCGGTTCCAGTAGAAGCTCAGCGTGAAGTCGTGCGCGACGGCCGCGGCGTATCCGGCCGGCTGCGCGGCGATCGCGCGCAGCGCGAAATTCTGCGCCAGGCTGTTCTTCGCTGCGCTGAACTTCGCGCCCGGGATCTTGTCGAGCGGCGACTGCGCTATCCAGATGTAGCTCGACGCCGCGAGCCGGTGGCGGCCCGACGGGCAGAGCGCGGCCTCGTCGGCGGGTGGCTTGATCACTGAACAGTTCGCGAAGCTCGTGGTTCGTGACCACAGGAAGATCCCGTCGCTCCTGGTGAAGTTCACCATGTGGAACGCGGCGTAGAACCAGACGAGGTACGCCGCGATCGGCAGCGCGGAGACGAGCAGCGTGACGCCGAAGACGCGCCAGCGGGCCCGGCGGAGCAGCAGGTAGCAGAGGTAAATCACGAGCAGCGCCAGCCCGATGGGCCGGATCGTCGCGGCCGCCGCGAGCAGCAGGCCCGCGGTAACGTCGGCCCATGCGGGGCGATCATCGCGCCACCACAGCGCGACGACGACGGCCGCCATGACCAGGATCTCGAAGGTGACGTCAGAAAGAATCTCGTGTTCGAGCTGGATCTGGTAGGCGTCGAAGAGTACGGGCACCGCGGCGAGCGTGGCCCCCCACGCCGGCAGCCCGAAGCGCCGGCGCAGCAACACGTAGGTCGCGAGCCCGATGAGCAGGCCGAAAACGTGCTGGACGGCCGCGACGAACAGGAAGCTGTGGAAGGGCCGCAAGATCAGCAAGAACACGCCGTAGCCGGATATCCGGCTGGCATCGGGCCGCAGCCGCAGCGCGACCGCGACGTAGCCCGCCGAGTCCCCGCCGAACCAGATCGCGGGCCGGAACGCGAGCAACGTCACGACCCGAACGGCCGCGGCGAGCAGCAGCGCGACCGTGAAGGTGCGGTTGTGACCTGGGAATGACCAGACCGCACGCGGAACCTTCATGATCTCCTCACTGCCTTGTTCGAGCCCGGGCGGTCACGCGGGCGCGGTGTTGTCAAGTTCGGCGGAGCTTAGCGGCTCGGCAGGCCCCGCCTCCCGGCCGCTCGCGCCGCGTCCGGCGGGCTGGTTCTCGGTGGCGTGCACAGCACGCCGATCGCCCGCGACGGAGTCGCCGGCCGGGTGGTCCGCGTCGGCGCCCCCGCCGGGCCCGGCCCCGGCCGCGGCCGGCTGGGGCGTTGCGACGCGCCGGATGCGGCCTTGCACGCCCGCGAGGCCGGCCGCGATGCAGGCGCAAGGTACCGCGGCGAGCACATACCGGTAGCTGAAACCGGCGGTAGCGGGCGGCAGCACGATGAGGGCGGCCGCGGCGCACCACGGCAGCAGCCCCGGCGCACCGCGCCGCCGGCCCGTCACCACCCACGCCGCGCCGATCAGCAGCGTCAGCAGCAGTAGCGGCCCACGGAAGTAGACGTAACGCTGGTAGCCGACGAGCAGCGAGGAATAGGGCCGGTAGACGCGCGTGGTCAGGTCGCCCGGCTGGTACTGGCGCAGATCCGACGCCGGCGCCCAGTACGGCAGGGGCGTTTTGCTGGTGGCGAACTGATACTGCGCGGCCGTCGCCGGATCGGGGAACTGCAGCGAGCGGTTCGGCGTGAACGTGTGCGCCACGTCCTTCACGACGGCGGACAGGTAGGCCACCGGCTGCTTGCGGACCGCGAGCCTCGCGAACTCGCCGCCGAGGGTGCTTGCCTGCGGGCCCCACGGATCGCCCAGGTAGGTGCGGAGCGGGTTCGGGTCCCAGACGTAGTCGGCCGAGGGCGCACGCTGGGCGGGTGGCTGGCTGTCGCAGAGCGGGCGCAGCCTGGCGGGCGGGTGCATCTTCGCGCAGTCGGCGAAGGCCATCGCCCGGCTGTAGAGGAAGGCGCCCGCGCCGTCGGTGAGCGCGTACTGCCCCCGGGTGTCGTGGAACCAGACCATGTAGCCGCCGATCGGCAGCATCCCGGCCACGACCAGGGCGGCGGCCGGGCGCCAGCCGGACCGCCGTACGATCAGGCAGATGGCGGCCACCACAAGCAGCGGCCACCCGTCCGTACGCACGATCGCGGCGGCACCGATCAGCAGCCCGGCCGCGGCAGCAGCCATCCAGCCCGGCTGATTGCGCAAGCACAGCAGCACGATCGCGGCCGTGACCAGGAACATGAACAAGGTGTCGGCCATCACGAGATTCTCGAGCTGAACCTCGTAGGCGTCGAAGAGCACGGGCACGGCCGCGAGCACCGCCACCCACGTCGCCACCCCGCGGGCGCGCAGCACGCCGTACACCGCGGCTCCGACGGCGAGCCCGAGCAGATGCTGGGCCAGTGTCACGGCCGCGAACCGGTGCAGCGGCTCGAACAGCACGAGGAACAGCGCGTAACCGCTCGGCCGGATCGTCTCCGGCACCAGGGTGACCGCCGCGGTCACGTAGCTGTAGGAGTCGTTGAACCACTCCACCGGCCGGTAGGCGACCATGGCGCACGCGCGCAGCAACGCGGCCAGCGTGAGTACCACGGCGAACACCCAATGCCGTGCCGCGAACACGTAGACACGGTCCCGCCATGGCACGTGAGCGACCGCAACCGCCACCGCGGCGTCCTCGGGCACAGGCCTCCTCCGCAGCAAACGTCCCCGCAACGATTCAGATCCGCCCACGCTACTAGAGCCGCGGCCCCGCTTTCCCGGCCAGCGCGTCACAATGGCCCGGAAGGGAGCAGCGATGCGCGCCGGCCACGTGGACTTCGATCCGCCGCCACTGGTGGCGGCGGATCTGGCGCACGCGCTTGTCCGGCCGGGGCGCCTGTGGCGCGACGTCCAGGTCGTTGCCGCGACCGGCTCCACGAACACGGACCTGCTCCGGGCGGCCGCGGCAGGCGCACCGGAAGGAACGGTCCTCGCGGCGGAAGAACAGGCCGCCGGCCGCGGGCGGATGGGCCGCAGCTGGCTGAGCCCGCCGCGGGCGGCGCTGGCCTTTTCTGTCCTGGTGCGCCCCGCGGGCGTCCCCGCCAGCCACCGCGGGTGGCTGCCGCTGCTCGCCGGCGTGGCGGCGGCGTCGGCGCTCCGCCAGGTGACCGCGGTGCGCGCCATGCTCAAATGGCCCAACGATGTCCTGGTGGAGGGCCGCAAGCTGGCCGGCATCCTCGCCGAGCAGACCGGCGACGCGATCGTCGTGGGCATCGGCGTCAACGTTTCCGCGGTGCCGCCAGGTCCAGCAGGCGCCGCCGCGACCTCGGTGTGCGCGGAGAGCGGCGCGCCGGTCTCCAGAGCGGCGCTGCTCGTCGCCGTGCTCGGCGAATTCGAACACGCGTACCTGCGCTGGACGGCGGATCCGGCCGGGCCCTGGCTGGCGCGGCAGTACCAGAGCAGCTGCGACACGATCGGGCGCGACGTGCGCGTGGAACTGCCCGGCGGGCGGGCGCTGGCGGGGACCGCGGCCGGGATCGACGGGTACGGGCGGCTCGTCGTGCGGGCCGGTGACTCGCTCACCGCCGTCAGCGCGGGGGATGTCGTGCACGTCCGCTGACCGCATTACGTTTTTTGACTCCTCATGTCAGCATGACCCCATGCCTCACGACAGGTCGCTCATCGAGGGCGAACAGTCCGTCCTCATCCTGCACCCGCACTGGAAGACGATCATCGGCCCGATCGCGGTTCTGGCCATTGTCATCATCGTCGCGGCCGTGGTGATCGCGGCGGTCCCGTTCGGCTCGGCCGGGACCGCCGGCCGTAGCGTGGTGGCCGGCGTCGCGCTGCTCGTGGCCGCCATCTGGTCCGGCATCCCCGTGCTGCGCTGGCGGACAACGACCTACGAGCTCACCACGAGAAGACTGCGGATGCGAGCGGGGATCTTGTCGAGGAGCGGCAGGGACATCCCGCTCAACCGGGTCAACGACGTTTCTTTCTCACACGGCCCCATCGACCGGATGCTCGGCTATGGAAAACTGGTGGTCGAGTCCGCCGGCGAGCACGGACAGCTTGTGCTGACCGAGATCCCGCAGGTGGAGCGCGTCCAGAGCACGCTGTATCAGCTCGTCGAGGATGAGCAGCAGCGCGCCACGGGCGTGCCGGGCGAACGCTGAGGACCCGGCCTGCCGGGCGGGATCGCGGCGTTGTCCACAGAACGGCGTTCACCCCTCGCGAACCCCTTGACAAGATGCCAAGATCGTAAGCAGGGCGGTGGCCCCCTTTGGGCGGGTGGGTCATGTACGGTGGTCCGCGCCGCGGCAGCCGTTAAGGATCATGGGCTTGCCACCGGCCCGCGTGCGCCCGGGCTACCCGGGGACCGTGCGGGTGCGCGGCCCGGCGCGCAGTACCTGCGAGGGCAGCTTGTGCCCGACCATCCGCTCGGCCTGCGCCGCCACGCCGATCAGCCGTTCCAGGTCGACGCCGGTGGCCACGCCCATGTCCTCGACCATGTGCACGAGTTCCTCGGTGGCGATGTTCCCGGTGGCGCCCGGCGCGTAGGGGCAGCCGCCGAGCCCGCCGACCGACGCGTCGAAGTCGGCCACGCCCATGTCGAGCGCGGCGAGGACGTTGGCCAGGCCGGCCCCCCGGGTGTTGTGGAAGTGCAGGTTGAGCGGCATTTCCGGGTGCCGCGACCGGAACGTCCCGACCAGCGCCTGGACCCGGCCCGGCGTCGCCATCCCCGTCGTGTCGCCGAACGACGCGGAGTCCGCGCCGTCCGCGACCGCGCGCGCGGCCACGGCGGCGACGCGCTTGACCGGCACGTCGCCCTCGTACGGGCAGCCCCAGGCGGTGGAGACGATCACCTGGCAGGTCGCGCCGCGCCGGTGCGCCAGGTCGATGATCTGCGCTATCTCGTCGAGCGACTGGCCGGTCGACCGGTTGACGTTCTTGCGATTGTGCGTGTCGGACGCGGAGACGACCGCTTCGAGCTCGGTGAACCCGGCGTCGAGCGCGCGCCGCGCCCCGCGCAGGTTCGGCACCAGGGCGGAGTAGCCGACCTGGGCGGAGCGGCTGACCCGCTTCCACACCTCGTCGGCGTCGGCCATCTGCGGTATCGCCCGCGGATGCACGAACGACACCGCCTCGATCCGGCTGATTCCCGTCGCGGAAAGCGCGTCGATCAGCGCCACCTTCGCGCTGGTGTCCACCGGATCCTCGTTCTGCAGGCCGTCCCGCGGCCCGACCTCGCGCAGCGAGATCCGGGCGGGCAGATCGCTCACGGTGTCACTCTCCTGGCCAGTTCGGGCGCCTCTTCTCGTTGAACGCCGCGATGCCCTCTTTTCTGTCCGCGGACACGGCGGCGGTCCGCCACGCCACGTCCTCGATCTCGAGGGCGTCCTCCAGGGCCGCACCCCACCCCTGCCGGAGGGCACGTTTAGCAGCCTTAACGGCTACCGCGGAGTTCCCCGCGATCTGACCGGCGAGGTCGAGCGCGGCGGCCCGCGCGGTCCCGGCCGGCACTCGCCTGTCCACCAGGCCGATCCGGTCGGCCTCGGCGATGTCCACGCGCCGGCCTGTCATGATCAAGTCGGCGGCGCGGGCCTGGCCGACCCTGCGCATCATCAGCTGGGTGCCGCCGCCGCCAGGCACCAGGCCGACGGTCGTCTCGGGCAGGCCGAACACCGCGGTCTCGTCCGCCACGATGAGATCGCACGACAGGGCGAGCTCGCACCCGCCGCCGAGGGCATAGCCGCTGACCGCCGCCACCACCGGCTGCTCGAGGCCGAGCACGGCGGTGAACGCACCCCGCAGGACGGGGCGCTGGGCCATGATCTGCTCGTCGCTCATGGCGTTGCGTTCCTTGAGGTCCGCACCCACGCAGAACGCCCGGTCGCCGGCGGCGCTCAGTATGACCACGCGGGCGCCGTTACCCTTCTGGCCGTCCGCGGCCACCTGTGCGCACGCGTCCGCGAGCTGCCAGGCCACGTCGGTGCTGATCGCGTTGAGCGCGCCGGGGCGGTTGAGCGTGATCTCGGTGAAGCCGGCGTGACCGCTGTCGGCGTCCTGATGCCGCGTGATGGTGACCAGGTCCATGGGCGCAGGCTACAGCGGGGCGCGTGCCGCCAGTCCGGTGGTGCGCCCGCCTTGTGCTGCGCCCGTCCGGTGGTGCGCCGGTCCGGTGGTGCACAGGTACGCTCGCCATCGTGGACTCAGCAGCCGGCGACCACGACATCGTGGGCGCAACGGCGGACCAGCCGGGTCATCCGCACCTGGCCAAGCTCCGCGAGCAGATCGAGCGCGGCGGCGCGCCGAAATATCACGAGGCGGCCGCGGCGCGCGGCAAGATGTTCGCGCGGGACCGCATCGCGCTGCTCGTGGACGAGGGCAGCTTCACCGAGGACGGCAGGTACGCGCACGCCGCGGCCGCCGACCTGCCGGCCGACGGCGTGATCACCGGCACGGCGGCCATCGACGGCCGGCCGGTCGCGCTGATGGCGAACGACTCCACGGTCAAGGCGGGCTCGTGGGGCGCCCGCACCGTCGAGAAGATCATCCGCATCATCGAGAAGGCGTACGGCGCCGGGATCCCCATGATCTACCTGGTGGACTCGGCCGGCGCGCGGATCACCGACCAGGTGGACATGTTCCCCGGCCGGCGCGGCGCGGGGAAGATCTTCCACACCCAGGTCCGTGCCTCCGGTGCGGTGCCGCAGGTCTGCGCGCTGTTCGGCCCGTCCGCCGCCGGCGGCGCCTACATCCCCGCGTTCTGCGACTTCGTCGCCATGGTCGACGGCAACGCGTCGATGTATCTTGGCAGCCCCCGTATGGTCGAGATGGTGGTCAGGGAGAAGACCACGCTCGAGGAGATGGGCGGCGCCCGGATGCATTGCTCGGTGTCCGGATGCGGCCACTACCTGGCGTCCGGCGAGCGGGACGCGATCGGTGCGGTGCGGAGCTTCCTCGCCTACCTGCCCGCCAACTGGGAAGGGCGGCCGCCCGCCGCGGCGCCCCGCGAGCCGAAGCCGGCCGACCTGCGCGCGCTCGTGCCCGTCAGCGAGCGGCAGGCGTTCGACATGCGGCGCTATGTCGCGGGACTGGTGGACGAGGGGTCGTTCTTCGAGGTCCACGCGCTCTGGGCGAAGGAGCTGGTGATCGGGTTCGGGCGGCTGGATGGTGAGGTCGTCGGCGTGGTGGCCAACAACCCGTTGTTCAAGGGCGGCGTGCTTTTCGTGGACTCCGCCGACAAGGCGACCAGGTTCATCCAGCTCTGCGACGCGTTCAACGTGCCGCTGCTCTTCCTCGCGGACGTCCCCGGGTTCATGGTGGGTACCGCGGTGGAGCGGCAGGGGATCATCAGGCACGGCGCCAAGATGATCAGTGCCGTGTCAGAGGCGACCGTGCCGAAGATCTGCGTGGTGGTGCGCAAGGCCTACGGCGCGGGCCTGTACGCGATGGCCGGGCCTGGTTTCGAGCCGGACGCGACCCTGGCCCTGCCCACCGCGAAGATCGCGGTGATGGGCGCCGAGGCCGCGGTCAACGCGGTGTACTACAACAAGCTCGCCGCGCTCGACGGCGAGGCCGCGCGCGAGCGCGAGACGCAGCGGCTTCGCGCCGAGTACGAGCGGGACATCGACGTGCTCAGGCTCGCCGGTGAGCTCGTCGTCGACGACGTGGTCGAACCCGAGGACCTGCGGGCCGAGCTGATCAGGCGGCTGGCCGCCGCGCGCGGCAAGAACAGGGATTTCTCGCGCCGTAGGCACGGCGTCACCCCCGTCTAGCCGGGAAACATGCCGCAGGCTTCATGAATCGTATGTTCGCCGCAAAGGCGTACGTATTATGTCCGGTTCCTACGGCAAGCGCGAGGACAACGAGGGCCTGCACGAGCATGAACAGTTGGACCGCCTGTGGGTGACCGGCGGCGACAGCTTCAGCCACGAGCGGCCATTCTGAGTTCTGCAGGATCACGCGAACGGGTCCACGCCGATGAAACGTACAGCGATCACGTCATTCTCGGGTATCGGGCTCTCAGATGATGATCCAGTCCTCGTCCCGGTCCCGGACGGGTATCCCGTATGCACCATTGCTGAACGCTCGCTTACGGCTGCGCTTGCTACCAGGATCGGCAGCGAGGAAGCGATCGCTTCATCGATGCGGTCGTGCAGGTCGAACGCGCCCGCTTTGTCCAGGCGGTCCAACTCAGCTTGCGGCTCAGGGTCAAGTTTGACAGCCGTCATGCCTCAGTTGTATCGCGCCGCGGGCGCCACGGTGTGCGGCGCTCGGGATGGCGACGGCCTTCCTCGATTACAGCCTCGATCTCCGGGGGCAGCTGGAGCACTTCCGCCTTCTTGAGCCGCTGGTACTCCTCGAAGCTGATGACCACGGCGGCTGGCTGACCGTAATGGGTGAGGATGGTCTCCTCACCGCCATAGCGGGCACGGCCGACCACATCGGCGAGGTGCTCACGGGCGTCGCTGACCGGCATCTCGCTCATGGCTTTACTCGCGATTTTGATCTTGTTCTTGATCATGGTAGTGGCAGTGGTACTCCAGAATTGTACAACTCTCAAGGTCTCATAGAGTCTCATGCTGTAGCGCGTAAGGTCTCATAGAGTCTCATGCTTGGCCCCCCGCAAGGACGGCATCCGCGCGTGTGAAGGCCGCGCGGCAAGAACAGCGACTTCTCGCGCCGCAGGCACGGCGTCACCCCGTGTAGCTTCGGCCCCGGAGTGCTCCGCCACGGCTGTGACAGCTGCTGGCGGGTGCCGTCAGCGCAGCCGTTCAGGATAATGATCGTTTACCGGGGGCCCGGTTCTGGCGGCGACGATTCGGCCCGTCAATTCCCGCGGGCAATAGTATCTGGCCATGACACTCGCACCCGCTGACCTGCGCCGATACCGGCGCTGACCGCCTGCGGGAGCCAAACCCGGGAGCCTATGGCGTTCACGAGCCGCTCCCGGCGCCGAAAATCTGATCCATGACGCTGACGTCTTGGTGAGCTTGTCGGCGATGACGTGCCGGTGGACCGTCCGCGTGACGTTACTGTTGATGTGCCCGCACGCGTCGGCGAGGTCCTCGATATCGACCCGGCATCCGATAGCACCGACACGAACGAGTGCCTGCGCCACCTTCAGCGCGCGCGATGCCTCGGCCACCGCGGCGGGCATGGCGAGCGTGCGCCTGGAGCGCTGGGTCTTCAGGTCGGCAAGGAAGAGCACCTTCTTGCCCGTGGCCGGGTCCTTGCGGGTGTGCGGCGCCTTGCGCACCCGGATCACCCCGGCCGCGAAGTCGACGTCTTCCCAGCGCAAGCGCTCGCTTGGGTGAACCTTGAGGACCGGGAGATCATCCGCTGGCAGCGCGGCGGCAGCCGCGGGTACTCGGGATCTGACTACGCCAGGCGCTACGGCGACGACACACCCCGCTGGCGCCTCGTCAGCCTTACCCGCGAAGGGCGTGGCCTTCGCACTCGCACTCGAACGCGACGCCCAGGAGGTGACCGAGTGACCCAGTCAGCGCTTACACCCCACCAGCCCGCCCACGGGCCCGGTGAGCACGAGATGGCCACCGAGGGCGCCGAGGCCCGCGGCTGGTCTGACGGGTACGTGTGCTTGTCCTGCAGGGCACGGGCGGTTGTCTACAGCCGCCCTGAGCACCTTCGTCCCCGCGGACCGGCTCGCTGCCCTGCTTCGCGGCCTCGGCTTGGACGCAGCCGCCGAAAACAGCGCGAAAGGAGACCCCGATGGCACAAGGTGATACCCAACCCGCGCAGGCCAGCCGTACCCATCGTCCTGATCCCATCACAACCTATTAGGTAGTTAAGAACTCGGGTAGCCTGTGGTCGTGAGCATCGCAGACGCCGAGGTCCCGTTCTCCCAGTTCCTCCAGCACTCCCGGGACACCCTCGCCAAACTGGAGCAGAGCCAGCGCCGTCGGCTACGGCTCGTGCGCCGTGACGGCGAAGACCTGATCCTCGAATCGGCACGCTCCGCCGAGGCGGATGAGCAAGCGCTCACCATGGCCACGCGCATCATCGCGGCACTGCTGGACGCCGACGAGACCGTGCTCACCAACGTGTTCCCTGACGTGTTCCCGTGGACGCGGTTCCTGCCCGATGACGAGATCCGCGCGTTCGTGGCCGAGTTCACGAGCACAGCGCGTGCAAGTGCCGAAGTCGGCACCATGGCCCCACTCGCCGCAGTGATCGAGGCGTGGCGCGCCACCGCGCGGATTCACGCCGACCCCGAACTGCTCAATGCCCTCACCGCGCCGCTCGACGGCACCGACCACGGCCCCATCCCAGCGCCCCCGGCTGGATGAGCCCAAAGCGCAGGGACCGCGCCGCACCGCCACCCCGCCCCGGCGAATGGGAGATCCGGTTCGCCGAGACAAGCGCGGCGAACGGCTGGGAAGACCTCTGCCGCCACGCACCTCGCAACACCCGTGAGGCCTACGATCTGATGCGCGCCGACCCGCGCCCACCACAAGACAGCCGGCACGAGCGGCTCCGCGGCGTTCTTGCCAGCCGTAAATTCGGAAACCGCGAACTTGAGCAGTGGCAGATCGAGGTAACAGGGGGCGGGCGGATCTGGTACGCCATTGATGACGACAGGCGCACTGTGTGGGTAACCCACGCTGCTACCCGCCACCGAAAGCGACGGAACCGTAGGAGCAACCGCGGCAGGCTGCGGGCATGGACGCGTGGACAGCCGGTGCCGACATCGGCACGATGCTGACGGGCTTATCAGCTGCTATTCCGGAACCTGCCCGGGCGTCGAGCTGCGCTCCCGGCCAGAAGCCAGCAGGAAACCAGCCGTAGAACTACGCGACCGGCCAGAAGCCAGACGGAAGCCGGGCCCACAGGCGCCGTGAGTGCGCCCGTCTATCGAAATCGCCAATCACCTCGGCGATTTCAGCCGCGCCCCTATACCGCGCGCGGACCCGGGCGAGTCGGCGTCGAAGCTCCGTTTCATCGCCCCCGGAGATTCGCCACGCACCGTGGCGAACTGCGGGGCCATGCCGGGGCCGCGCGCGGCCTCCTTGTGCCCGCCCGGCCGGGTCCGCTGGGAACGGATGATGGTCGCACCCCGGCCGGGCGGGTCTGGAGCCGTGCGGCGGGTGCCCTGGCCGCACGGCCGTCTGTCAAGGCGGCGGGTTCGCCGCCGCGTCTTCGCCCATGCCCACCAGCAGCGACCGGACCTCGATCGCCACCCGGTCCACGTCGGCACGCGGGTGGCATCCGCCAGCACGGCCGGACTGCCACGACCAGACCCGCCGCCACGGGAAGGCGGCACGGCGGCTGGCCCGCACCATCACCGAATGCCCCGGCCGGGCCGGTGCCCACGCCTCGACATCGCGCCCGCACCGCTCAGCCTTCATGCCCTGCTCGTGCAGGGCTGTCACAAGCTGCCTGGTTCTGCTCACGCCTGCCCGCCTTCATCGCGGGGCGCACCTGCCAGGAACTCGCCGACCGCGTCCGCCGTGCCCTCGACATCGCTGCGGTCGTGATGCCCGGACCGCTGGCCCTGCTGCCACGACCACAAGGGATCGTCGCGAGGCGAGCGGGCGGGCAGCACCAGGACAGCGGAGTCCTCGCCGCCCGGCCGCCACACCGTCACCGAGCGGGCGCTGGACACCGCCATCAGCTGGCGCTCGATGAGGGCCTCGGCTAACGCGGTGGCCTCGCTCATGACGTCCTCGCCCCGGGTGCCGGTGACCCGGTGCAACAGCCCCGCCGGGGTGGATGCGATGACCGGGGTCCCGCTGCGACCGCGCACGGCGACCCACATGAGGGCGAACGGGTCCCACCAGACCCCCCACCCGGGCAGGGCCGCGCGCAGGATCGCGGCATAGCTGGCGGCCGTCTGCTCATCTGGTTTCCACGGCACGCAGCACCTGCTCGATCCTCCGCGCGGCCGCGGCGATGTCGGCGACGGGCGCGATCCTTTCGGCCCAGCCGAACCAGAACCACCACGCCTCACCGTCGGCCGGCCCGGCGTAGATGTGCTCGCGCAGGATGGGCGCGCCCCGGTTGGTGACGCGCAGGTGCGGCCGCCGGCCTTCGGGGGTGACCAGGCGCGCCTCGTACGCGCCAGCGATCTCTGCCGCGAGCTTCTCCAGGTCATCTGTTCGTGCGGCCTCGGCTCGGCTCGCCTCCCGAGACTGGCGCACATCGCGTCCGTGGCCGTCTTCCCAGCGGTTCACGCCCGCCACCCCCTCACTCTCGTTACACCAATGGGCAACCACTTTGCGCGCCCGGGCGGCTACGGTGGAACTGTGACAAACGCTGACGGCACATAGTCAGCGGCTGTCAGCGCGTCTCAACCCCGGGCAACCAACGCGAATGGTGTACGCGATGGAGTTCGCCGAACGGCTGCGTGTGCTCATGGCCGAGCGCGGCATCAGCGAGCGCGAGCTCGCGCGGCAGGCACACTGCGACCGCTCGTATGTCCATCTGCTGAAGCAAGGCAAGCGGCGCGCAGGGCGACGTATGGCCCAGCTCCTGGACGATGCGCTCGGTGCCAGCGGCAGCCTTGCTGCGCTGGCGGATCGTGACCGCGCCTCGTCCCGTTCCGCAGAAGGGATGCCCAGTGTGCCGCCACCGGATCTTCCGGCACTCGCGTGGCTGGTGGGAAGGCTAGACCGCCGTGTCAGCCGCCGGACGGCACAGGGCTTCGCAGCCACACTGGCGGACATTCATGACGGTGGGATGGGGGACACCGCCGAGCGGCTTGCGTACGCCCTCGCCAACAGGACGGGGCTGACGGGCGACACGGTCGGCTACCTGGAAACCCGGTCTCTCGGATTTCACTGGCTGGAATGCGTGCTGCCTGGCAGCCACCTTTTCCGCGCGGTGCTCACGCACCTGAGCGAGGTCGTGTCGCTGCTGGAGGCATGTGGCCAGGACCGGCACCGCCAGCGGCTCGCCGTTACCGCGGGCGAGACGGCGCTGCTGGGGGCCTGGATGGCATGGGACCTTGGGGACATGGCCCGTTCGGCTTCCCTCTACCAGGCAGCCGGCCTGGCGGCCCGGGAAACCGGCGACCAGGCGATAACCGCCTGTGCCGTGATCTACCGGAGCCAGAGCCTCGGCGCGCAAGGGGGCCCGGCGCACGCTCACGCGCGCCGCCGGCTCGCCGACGCCAGGGAACAGCTTCTGCCTGGACCGGGCGACCCGGCGACCCGTGCATGGCTGCTAGCGCGGGAGGCCGAGGCCGCCTCAGCGGCCGGCGACCCGGCGGCGGTCGGCATGATTTTGGCCGCCTCGGACGCTCTCACCGCGGCGCGGCCACAAGCGGAACGACCCTGGACGAGGTGCCTGGAGTCTCCCCAGCTCACGCACGCCCGGCTGATCATCGCTACACGCCTGCGCGACGAAGCGCTCCTGAACGACGCTGTTCGCGATCTTCTGCTTGAGGCAGGCGACCTGGAGCAGAAGAAATCCGGGCGGATGCTGGCCAGTATCGGGCTTGCCCTCACCGCCATCGGCGATGTGAGCGAGGGCGTCAAGTTTGGATGGCGGTCAGTTGAGGCCGTGCGGCAGAGCAGGGCCCGCTACGCCCTCGACCGGCTGTCGGAGCTCGCCGCCGCGCTCGAGGTCTCCGGCAGCGCCCCGGGCCTGCGGGAGGAGATCGGCGCTACGCGCCGGGAGCTTGTGTCTCGTCATCCATCCACGCGAGGTAGCTTGCCAGCCCTGAGCTGACCGGCACCGTAATGATCTCCGCGACGTCGTAGCTGTGCAGGCTGTGGATAAGTCTTTCCAGGTCGGGATACCGAGCGGCAGGCGTCTTCAGCAGCACCAGGTATTCGTCGCCGGTCTGCACCGCGCCCTTCCACCAGTAGGTGCTTGTCATCGGCCCGATGACCTGCACGCACGCCGCCAGCCGGGCCTCGACGGCTGAGCGCGCTATCCGCATGCCTTCGTCCCGGGATGGCACCGCTGTCTGCACCTGCACGTACTCGCCCACGACCAGTCGCCCGCCTTCCGTCGCTGACTCGTCAGGTCCCATGCTGACCGCATCCGGTGCCTCCGGCCAGCCCTCCGGCGCCGGGCGGGCAGGGCTATACTCAGCCTTTCGTGAAGATGGCTGGGTCCTTCGGCCGTCGGCGTCCTGGGAGCCAAACTCGGGAGCCAACCGGGACAGAGCGATGCAGACCCGCGTGGACCGGCCTGGACTACGGGCCGAGGTGAGGCCGGATGGTGTGGACGAGCGTGGATCGGCTCAGACGGCCGGGCCGTAGTATCTGGCCATGACATCCGTTCTGCTCGCCGAGGACGACACGTCCATCTCCGAGCCGCTGGCCCGCGCGCTGCGGCGTGAGGGGTACTACGTCGACGTCGCGCCCGACGGGCCGCACACGCTGGACCGGGCGCTCGGCGGCGGGATCGACCTGATCGTTCTTGACATCGGCCTGCCCGACCTGGACGGGCTCGAAGTGTGCCGCCGCATCCGCGCCGAGGGCCACGGCGTGCCGGTGCTGATCCTGACCGCGCGGGCCGACGAGGTGGACACGGTCGTCGGTCTCGACGCCGGTGCGGACGACTACGTCACCAAGCCGTTCAGGCTCGCCGAGCTGCTGGCGCGGGTGCGCGCCCTGCTGCGCAGGGGCACCTCGGAGACGCCGGTCGTGCAGGGGGTGCGGATCGACGCGGACTCAAGGCGCGCGTGGCTGGAAGGCGACGAACTCCAGCTCACCACCAAGGAGTTCGACCTGCTCCGGGTGCTGGTCCGGGACGCCGGCAAGGTGATCACCCGCGAGCAGATCATGCGGGAAGTGTGGGACACCAACTGGTGGGGGTCGACCAAGACGCTCGACATGCATATCTCATGGCTGCGCCGCAAGCTGGGTGACGACGCCAACAACCCGCACTTCATCACGACCGTGCGCGGCGTCGGATTCCGTTTCGAACGCGGCGACTGACACCGCGGAAGACGCTGAGCGATGCGGCGGCGCCTACTGTTCTCCACGCTGGCCGTGGCGGTCGCCGCGGTGCTGCTGCTCGGCATGCCGCTCGCGGTGGTGCTGAGCCGCCTGGAGGTGAACGAGGCCGGGCAGCAGCTCGAGCGCGATGCGACCATGGTCGCCAAGGGCATGCAATACCGGCAGGAGGCGCACAAACCGACCGATCCACAGGAGATCGCGAGGACGCTGCCGGACCGGTATGTGATCATCAAGCGCTCCGGCGTGCAGACCATCACCCTGGGCCAGAAGCCGCCCACGGGCAGCATCATCAGCTCACGCGCGGTCACCGGAGATTTCGACGTCACCGTGGAGGCGGATGGCGCCGTCACCGGCGGCAGGCTGACCAGGGCACTTGCGATGATCGGCGCGCTTGGCATGCTCGCCATCGGGGTGGCGGTCGGCCTCGCGTTCATCCAGGCGCGCAAGCTGTCCACGCCCCTCGTGGAGCTCGCCGAGACCGCCGAGCGGATCGGCTCGGGTGACGCGCGGCGGGTGGGCCGCAGGTACGGGGTGCAGGAACTCGACCAGGTCGCGGAGGGGCTTGACCGCTCCGTGCGGCGCGTCGCCGACCTGCTGGCGGCCGAGCGTGAGTTCGCGACGGACGCCTCGCACCAGCTGCGCACCCCGCTGACCGCGCTGTCGATGCGGCTGGAGGAGATGATCGCAGCGGCGGACGACCCGGACGTGGTCCGGGAGGAAGGCGCGGCGGCGCTCGCCCAGACGGAACGGCTCGCGCACGTGGTCAGCCAACTGCTCGGCCGCACCGCGCCGAAGGAGTCGAGCACGGACGAGATCACCGGCGTCGACGACATCGTCGCCCAGCAGGTCGCCGAGTGGGATCCGGCGTTCCGCCGCGCGAACCGCAAGCTGGAGGTCATCGGGACGAAAGGGCTGTACGCGGTCGCCACCCAGGGAAGCCTCGCCCAGGTGATCGCGACCCTGGTGGACAACGCGCTCATGCACGGCGCGGGCACGGTGGCGATCCGGACCTGGCAGACGCCCAAGTCGGTCGTGGTGGAGATAAGAGACGAAGGCCGCGGCGTGCCGGCCGAGCTTGTGCCGCGGATCTTCGAGCGCAACGTCAGCGGCCGCCCGGGCGGGACCGGGCTCGGGCTGGCGCTCGCGCGGGACATGGCGGCCGCCGATGGCGGCCACGTGGTCCTCGTCCGGCCCCGGCCCGCGGCGTTCGCGATCTTTCTGCAGCGCCCACGGCCGGACAGCGATGACGGCGACGGCGCCGAGGACGGCCAGGCTCCCGCGGTCAGCGGACCCGCGTGAAGACGCCCAGGGACTCACGTGAATCCGGTTCGCGGGCAGCAGGGCCGCGGCGGTGCCGCGCGGCCGGCCACGCGGCCGGTGGCTCGCCGCCGCGCTCGGGCACGGGCACCGGTGCGGGCGTCGGCCCGGGCACGGGCACCGGCCCAGCTACGGCGGCCGGCCCGGGCATGGCTGCGGCCGGCGCTGCTGGCACGGGCGCAGGCGGCGGTGCGGGCAGGCCGGTGCGCGGGTCGACCTCGGGCGCCCCGGCCGGCAGGAACACCCACTTCTTGTAGGCCCAGTACCGGAACATGGTTCCGATCGCTGTGCCCGTCACCTGGGCGGCGTTGTACGCAAGCGGCCCGTGCAGGCCGAGCGAGTACTCGGTGAAACCGATCACAAGCAGCGCGATCAGCAGCCCGACGCCGTTCAGCGCGAAAAAGAGCAGATACTCGCGCGCCAGGCCCGCGTTCGCGCGGTGCCTGAACGTCCACAGGCGGTTCCCGGCGTAGGCGAACGTGGTCGCGACCACGGTGGAGATGATCTTCGAGGTCAGCGTGCCGAGCCCGACGGCACCATACAGCGCCGCGGCGCCGCCCAGGTCGAGCCCGGCCGCGATCGTGCCGACCACGCCGAACCTGGCGAGTTCGTGGATGAGTTCCGCGAAGCGGCGGTACAGACCGGCGATCAGGCTCACGCGGCAGGAGTCTGCCACGTGCCGGCGGCCGATCTGGCGCGTACGGCAAAACCCATGACCGTGTCTTTACCCCTTTTGGGGCCCGCCTTCCTTCTCGCTGTGCCTTATCCGGCCTGCGCCGGCGCGCGGCGGGCGGTGCGCAAGATGACGTAGAGCACCGCCGTGATCACGAATCCGACCGCGAACGTGATGTCACCGACGCCGGGGACGTGCGTCGGGACGATGCCCACGTAGTCCGTCTGGTTGGAGAACAGCCAGATCGAGATGCCCATGCCGACGAGCATCGACGCGGGGCCGGCGAGATTGCTGTGCCCGGTGTCGAAGAGCAGCGGCTCGACGTCGGTGCCGCGCCGCAGAACCTGGTCGGTGAGCACCACCGCCAGCCACGGAGCGATCCAGTACGCGATCACGAGGAGGAAGTCCTCGTACTTGGTACCCGCGTTGTTCAGTCCGAAGAGCGCCACGACAAAGCCGATCACGCCGAAGACGAGGGCCACGATGGCGCGCCGGAGCGCCAGCGGCATCCTGATTCCCATGGCGACGAAGGAAAGCGCGCCCGAGTAGATGTTGAGCACGTTCGCGGCGACCGCGCCGAGCGCTATGGCCAGCAGCGTGAGATCGGCGATCGCGGTCGGCAGGTGCCCGGTGAACGCCCCGGTGGGCTGGCCGAGTGCGTTGCCGCCCGCGGTGGCGGACGCGGCGCCGACGATTTCCAGAAACGCGCATGAGAGGAACAGCCCAAGCCCCGACCACAGCGCGATCGCGCGCTTGCTCGTCCGCGGCGGGAAGTACCTGGTGTAGTCCGACGCGTAGGGGTTCCAGCCGACCGCGTAACCGTACGCGGCGCTCATCGTGAGCAGGAACCCGCCGATGCCCCCACCGTGCGACGCCGCGCCCGGGTGCGACTTCGTAAGGATGATCACGGATGCGATGACAAAGATGATGGCGAGCACGGGGAAGGCGTACCGCTCGAAGGCGTGCACCAGGTTGTAGCCGAAGAACGCGATCACGACCTGCAGCACGACGACGATGACCAGGCAAGCCGCCTTGGGCAGGTGGGTGAGGGTGTTCAGTGCGAACGCGCCGCTGACGCTGTTGACCGCGAACCAGCCGATGCCGGCGGTCACCGCGTTGAGCCCGGCGGGCAGGGCGTTGCCCCAGTACCCGAACCCGAGCCTGCTGATCCCCATCTGGGGCACGCCGAGGGTGGGCCCGCGGGTGGAGAGCACGCCCTGGGTGATCGCGCCGAGCGCGGTGCCCACGACGAGGGCGAGAGCCGCCTGCCAGAAGCCGAGGCCGAAGACGGCGACCGCAAGTACGCCGACGAAGACCGTGGCGAACTCCAGGTTCGGCGACGTCCAGGTCCAGAAGAGCTGGATCGGACGGCCGTGCCGCTCGTTGAGCGGGATGAACTCGGCTCCGCCAGGCTCGATGGCGACGACCTTGTCGCCGTACTCGCCCTCGCGGACGAGGACGCCGGCCGGCGCCTTCTGCTCACCCATGTCTGGTTGCTGCTGTGTCACCATCGGCGGGCTCCTTCCGCGGTGCCATTATCTGCGGACGCACGCAAATCATCCCACTCGCGTGTTACTGGAATGTAGACGCCGCCGACGGAATGGCTGGTCGCTGCGGGTTAGGCTGCTGGCCGTGACGGGACAGCGCACGTGTGCGCCGGTGGTCGGCATGGTCGGCGGCGGCCAGCTCGCCAGGATGACCTACCAGGCGGCGGTCGGCCTCGGCATCCGGCTGCGGATCCTCGCCGGGTCGCCTGACGACAGCGCCGTGCAGGTCTGCCCCGATGTCTCGGTCGGCGATCACACGTCCCTGGCCGACCTGCGGGACTTCGCCGCATCCTGTGACGTGCTCACCTTCGACCACGAGCACGTGCCAAGCGAGCACGTCGCCGCGCTCGAACGCGAGGGGGTGTGTGTCCGCCCGGGTGCGCAGGCGCTCGCGCACGCGCAGGACAAGCTGGTGATGCGGCAACGCCTGGCCGCGCTCGGGCTGCCGTGCCCGCGGTACAGCCCGGTGCGCACCCTGGACGAGGTGCGGGAGTTCGCCCGGCCGGACGGCTGGCCGGTCGTACTCAAGGCTGTCCGTGGCGGCTACGACGGGAGGGGGGTGTGGGTATGCCGCGAGCCAGCCGACGCCGCCGGCGTGCTCGATGCCGCACGGGAACGTGGCATCGCGCTGATCGCCGAGGAGCACGTGCGGTTCCGGCGGGAACTCGCCGCGCTCGTCGCGCGTTCGCCGCACGGACAGGGAGCCGCCTACCCCGTCGTGCAGACCGTGCAGCGGGACGGCATCTGCCACGAGGTGTTCGGGCCCGCACCTGGCCTCGACGGCCGCGGCGCGGCCCAGATCGCCGAACTGGCGCTGACGGTCGCCGCCAAGCTCGGCGTGACCGGGCTGCTCGCGGTTGAGCTCTTCGATACACCAGCCGGGCTGCTGGTCAACGAACTCGCGATGCGGCCGCACAACAGCGGGCACTGGACGATCGAGGGCGCGCGGACGTCCCAGTTCGAGCAGCACCTGCGCGCCGTGTTCGACCTGCCGCTCGGCACGCCGAGGCTTGCCGCGCCACAGGTCGCGCTGGCGAACGTCTTCGGCACGGACGGTTCCGGCTCGCCCGGCGACGTGTTCGCCAGGTATGTGCACGTGATGGCCGCGGACCCAGGCGCCAAGCTGCACCTTTACGGCAAGCAGCCGCGTCCTGGCCGGAAGATCGGCCACGTCACCGTGCCAGGGACCGCCGGCGACGACATGGCGGCGCTGCGCGAGCGAGCCCGCCGCGCCGCGAGCTACCTGGGCAGCGGGCAGGAGGAGGACCCATGAGCCACGCGACGTCCGGCCCGCCGGGAGGCGTGCGTGTGGGCATCGTCATGGGCAGCGATTCTGACTGGCCGGTCATGCACGCGGCGGCCGAGGCGGTGGCCGAGTTCGGGGTCGGCTACGAGGTGGACGTCGTGTCGGCGCACCGGATGCCGCGCGAGATGCTCGCGTACGGCGGCGGCGCCGCGGCCCGCGGGCTGCGGGTGATCATCGCCGGCGCGGGCGGCGCGGCGCACCTGCCCGGCATGCTCGCGTCGGTGACCCCGCTGCCGGTGATCGGTGTCCCGGTGCCGCTGAAGTACCTCGACGGGCTTGATTCGCTGCTTTCCATCGTGCAGATGCCCGCTGGCGTCCCGGTGGCGGCGGTCGCGGTGGGCGGCGCGCGGAACGCCGGACTGCTCGCGGTCCGCATTCTCGCCGCCGCCGACGCGGCGCTGCGCGAGCAGATGACCGGTTTCCAGGCGCGGCTGAAGGAGCAGGCCATGGAAAAGGGCGCCGCGCTGCGTGACGCCATCCGGCCCGCGGCCGAAGACCCGCCGGGCACCGGCTGAGGCCGCGCGACCGGGCCGGCGGTCGGGCCGGCGGTCGGGCCGCGCGCAGCCGGCCGGTGCGGCGAACACCTTTCCCTAACGGCTCCCGCGAATGCGGCATCCATTTCTGCGGGGGATCCTGGGGTCGTCCCCCGAGGCGGGTAGTGCAAGAGGGGTGCGCGGGGCGGGCTCAGGGGCGGCCGAGGGCGCGGTAGTGCCAGCTGGCGGCGCGCCAGCGTTCGGGGTCGAGAGCACCGCGGCCGTCGACCATGTTGCGCTCGGCTACCGCCTTGCCAAGCACCTCGGGATCGGCGTCGGCGAACTCCGGCCATTCGGTGAGCAGCAGCAGGATGTGCGCGTCCCTGGCGGCGTCGAGCGCCGACGTCGCGTACTCGAGTTCCGGGTGCGCGCGCCGCGCGTTGGGCACCGCGGCCGGGTCGTAGACGGTGACCCGCGCGCCGAGGCCGTGGATGGTCTGTGCCACGTCCAGCGCCGGCGAGTCGCGGATGTCGTCAGAATTCGGCTTGAACGCGGCGCCGAGCACCCCGACGACGCGGCCCTCGAAGGAGCCGCCGGCCAGCTCCCTAGCAAGATCAACCATCCGGGCGCGGCGGCGCATGTTGATCGCGTCCACCTCACGCAGGAAGGACAGCGCCTGGTCCACGCCGAGTTCGTCGGCACGCGCCATGAAGGCCCTGATGTCCTTGGGCAGGCAGCCACCGCCGAAGCCCAGCCCGGGCCCGAGGTACCGGCCGCCGATCCTGTCGTCGTGCGACAGGGCCTCGGACAGCATCGTGACATCCGCCCCGGTCGCCTCGCACACCTCGGCCATCGCGTTGATGAATGAGATCTTGGTCGCCAGGAACGCGTTCGCCGCGACCTTCACAAGCTCCGCGGTGGCGAAGTCGGTGACAAGAAACGGGGTGCCGTCCGCCAGCGGCCGTGCGTAGATCTCACGCAGCAACGCGGAGGCGCGCGGCGACCGCGTCCCGGCCACGATCCGGTCCGGGTGCAGCGTGTCACGGACCGCGTAACCCTCGCGGAGGAACTCGGGGTTCCAGGCAAGCTCCGCACCTGACCCGGCGGGCGACAGCTGCGACAGCCGTTCGGAAATCTGCTCCGCGGTACCCACAGGAACGGTGCACTTACCCACCACGAGGCAGGGCGAGTGCAGCAGGGGCGCGAGCGTGTCGATGCACGCGTGCAACTGGGACAGATCGGCCGCGTAGCCGTCGCCGCGTTGTGGCGTGCCGACGCACACGAAATGCGTGTCCGCGAACGCCGCCGCCTCCTCGTAGGAGGTCGTGAAGCGGAGCCGTCCGCGGTCCAGACCGGCCCGCAGCAGGTCTTCGAGCCCGGGCTCGAAGAACGGCAGCCTGCCCGCGGCCAGCGCGGCGACCCGGACCGGGTCGATGTCGAGGCCGAGCACCTCGTAACCGAGTTCGGCCAGGCATACCGCGTGCGTCGTGCCCAGGTACCCGGTGCCGAACACCGTGAGGCGGCGGGCCACGGCGTCTCCTTTCGCGTCAGCGTCGTGCTGCTACCGGCGGCGCACCCGCGGCTTGGGTGCCTGGGGGCCCCGCCCACGGGCGGCACCTAATATCGAGGCCATGAACCTCGAATTCCCGGCCTTCGCCCTCGCCGAGGAGCACGTGATGCTCCGCGAGTCCGTGCGCGCTCTCGCCGACGACAAGATCGCCCCCCGGGCCGCTGAGGTCGATGAGACCGGGGAGTTCCCCTGGGACGTGTATGACGCGCTTGTCCACGCTGACCTGCACGCCGTGCACATCCCGGAGCAGTATGGCGGCGCTGGTGCTGACGCGATCGCCACCGCGATTGTCATCGAGGAGGTCGCCCGGGCGTGCGCCGCCTCGTCGCTCATCCCGGCCGTCAACAAGCTCGGCACGGTGCCACTGCTGCTCGCGGGGTCGGATGAGCTTAAGCAACGGTACCTTCCCCCGGTGGCGCGGGGCGAGGGGATGTTCTCCTACGCGCTTTCCGAGCCGGAGGCCGGGTCGGACGCGGCGGCGATGCGCACCCGCGCCACCGCGTCGGGCGGCGGATTCGTGCTGAACGGCACCAAGAGGTGGATCACCGGCGGGGGCACGTCGAAGTACTACACGGTGATGGCGGTGACCACACCAGGCGCGGGCGCGGACGGGATCTCGGCGTTCGTGGTGGAGAAGGGCGACGCGGGATTATCCTTCGGCGCGCCCGAGCGCAAGCTCGGGATCAAGGGCTCGCAGACCTGCGAGCTGTACTTCGACAACTGCGAGATCCCAGCGGACCGGATGATCGGTGCCGAGGGCTCGGGCTTTCGTACCGCGCTGCGCACGCTCGACCACACGCGAATCACCATCGCCGCGCAGGCGCTGGGGATCGCGCAGGGCGCCCTGGACTACGCGACGTCGTACGTGAAGGAGCGCCAGCAGTTCGGCCGGCCGGTAGCCGAGTTCCAGGGCGTCCAGTTCATGCTCGCCGACATGGCGATGAAGCTCGAGGCGGCGCGGCAGCTCACCTACGCGGCCGCCGCCAGGTCCGAACGCGCGATGACCAGCGGCGCGGCCGAGTCTGACCTGACCTTCTTCTCCTCCGCGTGCAAGTGCTTCGCGTCGGACGCCGCGATGGACATCACGACGGACGCCGTTCAGCTGCTCGGGGGGTACGGGTACGTGAAGGACTACCCGGTCGAGCGGATGATGCGGGACGCCAAGATCACGCAGATCTACGAGGGCACCAACCAGATCCAGCGCGTCGTGATGGCCCGGCAGCTGCTCAAGTAGCGGGTCGCCGCACGTTTGCGCTGGTCAACGGCCACCCGCTGCCGCGGGAGACGGCCATGCGGGCGGCGCGCCCGCCGGGTCCGGGCGGCTTTACAGGCTCGGCGGTATGCCCGTTGTTCCCGGTTAGTTCCCGTCGTTTCCCGATGTGGTGCTGGATCCGTGCTGACCCCTGGGCGATCATCCCGCGCCGATCCGTTGGGAAGGCGACCACCTCAGTCTGCGAGATGTAGCCGCCGACAAACCGACTGAACCACGGCCGCTGCTGCCGCTCGGCGTGTCGGGGCCCGCCGTCGGCGGCTTGTACTACGCTTAGTACAAGCGTCGCGCCGACGATTATCCTTAACCCACATTGGAGCCTGTATGGCAGCTGATGTGCCGCGGGGAACGGCACGGGACCGTTTCCAGGTCCTGTCCCTGGACGGCGGCGGCATCCTGGGCATCTTCACCGCCGCGCTGCTCGCGGGCCTGGAGCAGGATCTAGGGCACCCGGTCCTGAGCCACTTCGACCTGGTGGTGGGCACATCCACCGGCGGCATCATCGCCCTCGGCCTCGGCTCCGGCATGACGGCGGGCCAGATCGCGGAACTATACGTGTCGGAAATGAAGACCATCTTCCCCGGACCACGGAGGCTGCGCTCCGCGCGGCAGCTCGTGCGCTCGAAGTACAGGCCGGGCGGGCTTGAGACGGTGGTCAGGCGGGTGTTCGGGGACAGGGTTCTCGGTGAGAGCCAGATCCCGCTGGTCATCCCGTCGTTCGATCTGGGGGAGAACAAGGTCTACCTGTTTAAGACCCCCCATCACGAGCGGCTGCGCCGGGACTGGAAGGTGCCGTTCTGGCAGGTGGCGATGGCGACCAGCGCCGCCCCGACGTTCTTCCCGGCGTTCAGCCTCCCATACGATCACGTGCGCCTGGTTGACGGCGGGGTGTGGGCGAACAACCCGGCCGCGGTCGGCGTCGCCGAGGCGGTCAGCATGTTCGGCCAGCCGCTGGACACGATCCGGGTGCTGAGCCTGGGCACGACCGCTGACCCGCGGGCGAGGAAGCGCAGCCTCGACCGCGGCGGCCTTGTGCAGTGGATCCGCAGCCCGAACGTCGTGAACGTGTTGCTGACCGGCCAGAGCGCCGGCGCATTCACCCTGGTGCAGCACCTGCTCGGCCCTGAGAACGCCCACCGGCTGGACCCGCAGGCCCCCGCCGGGCTGGCCCGCCTCGACGGCGCGGACGCCCGCGATCTGCAGGCGAAGGCGTCCTATCACAGCCGCTATTTCTGCCCCACGTTCGAGACCGTGTTCGCTGGCCATTCCCCGGCCCCGTACCGCGCGTGCTACGGACCGCACGCAGGAAGCAGGTGACCGTTCGTGTACACCGACCGTGACAACCAGCTCAGCCAGCTGCTCGGCAGCTCGATCGAGTCCCTCGACATCACCGACGAGGAGTACCGCCTGGCGGTCTCCCGGTATGAGGCAGTCGGCCAGTCCCTGGCCGGCTACTGGGAGGACGCGGGCACCGCAGGCGAAATCTACCCGCAGGGGTCGATGCGGCTGGGGACCGTGACCCGCAACATCCACCGCAACGACGAGATCGACATCGACCTCGTCGCCCGCCGGGACCTGGCGAGGACGTCGATCACCCAGGCCGAGCTGAAGGCCGACACCGGCCACGGGCTCGACCTGTTCGTCAAGACTCAGACCGAGGGTCAGCAGCCGGACAAGGAGGAGGGCAAGCGGTGCTGGACCCTGCGCTACCCAGGGTTCCACCTCGACGTGCTGCCCGCCCTGCCCGACGACCAGCAGGGCGGAACGGGCATCCTGATCACCGACACCCAGGTCCGCTTCTGGCTGCCCTCTGACCCGGTCGGGTACGCCACCTGGTTCCACGCCACCATGCGCGAAGAATGGGTAGAAAAGCGGGCATCCATCGATGTCGCCAACGTTCCCGACTGGAGGGTGAAGACCACCCTGCAAAGGACGGTGCAGGCCCTCAAACGACACCGCGACATCTACTTCACGGACAGCCTCGACGAGCGCCCGGCATCGGTGATCATCACCACCCTGGCCGCCCGCGCCTACCGCGCCAGCGGGTCACTGTACGAGGTCCTGCTCGGCGTCACCTCCGCCATGCCAGACCTGGTCGAGAACCATGACGGCGTCGTGATCGTGGCCAACCCGGTGCAGCCGAAAGAGAACTTCGCCGATCGCTGGCAGCTCCACCCCGCCCGCGCACGGAGGTTCTTCGAGTGGGCCGAGCGGGCACGCGCGGACTTCGCCGGGCTCGGATCTGCGCGCGGCACCGACACCGTTCTGGAGAAGATCAGCAAGGCGCTCGGCGACCGGGCCGCCGAGCGAGCCGAGCGCGCTGCCGGATCACGCCTGCGGGAGGCCCGGCGAAGCGGTCGCCTCGGCATGGCCGCCGGGACTGGAGCGCTCGTCGCCGGGGCCGGGCGGACCGTGCGGCCGCACACGTTCCATGGCGATCACCAGGCGTGCGGGTAGCCTGGGCCTGGCGCAGCAGGCGCTCGCGCTGCGTCGCGCCTTCCCGCAGGTGAAGGTCTTGATGCGCGGTACCGTGCTGACCTGGACGGGACCAGTCAGCCCGACACCGTTGTCGCGCTGTTACACGGTCCGGATCACCTACCGTGCCGGGGAGCATCCCCGCGTCGCCGTCATCGATCCGCCCCTCCAGCCGGACGAGAACAGGTACCTGCCCCACTTCTACCGGGACGGCAGCATCTGCTTGTACACGGCCGGCGAATGGGACGCGTCCATGTTCATCGCCGACACGATCCTGCCCTGGACGGCCGAGTGGCTCGCGCACTACGAGCTGTGGAAGCGATCAGGCCGCTGGCACGGGGACGACCCTGTCGGCCAGCAAGATGCAACCGCTGCGCCCGGAGAAGTCGCCCCCGGCAACCGGGCCGGGCGCCGCCGGGCGGCTGCGGCTGAAGCACGGCGCGCGCGGCGCGAACAAGGCCCGGACTGGCAGCCAAGCCGTAGCATGACCAGTGCCTGGTCTGTGATCGCCGGCCCGGTGACCGGCCCGAATGGAGACGGTGTGCCTAACCCAGCTTCATCCACCTCGCGCTGATGAGCCGCTACGACAAGGCCCAGGAACTCGGGGCGCTCCTCAGGGCCACCCGCCTCGCCAAGCGCCTGACGCTACGGGATCTGGCCGAGCAGATCGATGTCTCGTTCAACACGTTGTCCCGGGTCGAGCGCGGGCACCTGCCGGACCTGAAGAACTTCCGGCGCATCGTGGACTGGCTGGACGTCCCGGCCGAGCAGTTCCTCGAAGGTCATCGCCCGGCACCTTCGCTCCGACCAGCGGCTGACCGCTGAGGCCGCGGCGAAGATCGCCGCCCTGGTCGAGGACATGTACCGCAGCCTGGCGCGCGAGCGGCAGCCCCTCACCGTCCACCTGCGTTCCGCACGGACCTTCACGCCAGCCGCCGCGATCCTGCTGGCCGACATCCTGTCCGACATGCAGTCCGCGCTGCTCCCGCCAGTTCAGGGACGGTAGGCAGATGCGGCGCGGATTCAAGGCCGAGGCCGAGCGGACGGCGCAGCGCACACGGTCGGGAATGGGGCTGCGCCCGGCCGAACCGATGGACAGCCTCGAACTGGCCAAGCACGCAGGCGCCGAGGTCCGCAGCGCCGATCAGCTTGTCACG